>OGNM01000248.1_pt1 | contig 39155 bp, 27 predicted proteins | sample 1573441 | NCBI WGS metagenome assembly OGNM01 (sample SAMEA2581915, study PRJEB24529) | metagenome | biome: Human gut stool | place: China | collected 2011
CCATGAGTTCTTTCTTCTTATCCTGATATGCAGGATCGTTAAAGAACTCCATGTCAAGCCATGTATCGGTGTAGCAGATATCCATATCCTTGACATATTTCTTCACTTCGTCCATCGGCATGTTCGGATCAAGCTCTACATAGTAACCAGTCTTCTTTGCTTCCTCATAGAAGTCTGGACCGCAGGCAGTATCATTTACAAGCGGGGTAAGTCCGTACAAAGTTCCCTGTTTCATCTTGGAGAAGAATTCTACCAGTGAATTGAATACGTTGTTCTTTGCACCGATATATAAGAACTTGACATTCAGACTACCAAACTTCTCGATGATCGTCAGTGCATCTGCCAGAATCTGGCAAGGATGGTACGAGTTATCGCAGCCATTGATAAATGGTACCGTTACATTGTCACCGAACAGCTCAACGGTCTCATTTTTCACGAGACGTGCCATGATGATGTCCACATTGCGGCATACATATTTGATCTCAGAAACCGGCTCCCCAAGAACAAAGTTGCTGTCCTTCCAGAGCTGGTTGTAGTAGGTTCCGCCAAGCTCTGTCATTCCTGTCGTGAAAGAAAGGAATGTACGGGTACTTGTCTTCTCAAACAACGTATAGAGCTTCTTGCCCTCCAATGCGTGGCTGTACTTCTCCGGGTTCTTCTTCATATCCAGTGCAAGATCAAGAATCTTCTGCAGCTCTTCCGCAGAGAAATTCTTGAAGTTCAACATATTCTTCATGATATCTTCCTCCTTTTTTCTACAAATATTTCTTTAAGTCGTCTACCTTGTCGGTCTTCTCCCATGGAAGGTCGATATCGGTTCTTCCGAAATGTCCGTAAGCAGCCGTCTGCTTGTAGATTGGTCTGCGCAGATCAAGCATCTTGATGATACCAGCCGGACGCAGGTCGAAGTTCTCACGGATGATCTCTACGAGCTTATCATCTGCAAGCTTACCTGTGCCAAATGTATCTACCATGATGGAAGTTGGTCTTGCAACACCGATCGCATAAGATAACTGGATTTCACATCTGTCTGCAATACCTGCGGCAACGAGGTTCTTTGCTACATATCTTGCGGCATATGCTGCGGAACGGTCTACCTTTGTGCAGTCCTTACCTGAAAATGCACCGCCGCCGTGTCTTGCAACACCACCGTAAGTATCAACGATAATCTTACGACCTGTCAGACCGCTGTCACCGTTTGGTCCGCCGATTACGAAACGTCCTGTCGGATTGATATAAATTTTCGTGTCATCATCTACCATACTGTTGTCTACAATGGCATCAATAACATACTTCTTGATATCTGTATGAATCTGTTCCTGTGAAACTTCCGGTGCATGCTGTGAAGATACAACGATGGCATCCAGTCTTACAGGCTTGTTGTTTTCATCATATTCCACTGTAACCTGTGTCTTTCCGTCCGGTCTTAAATAAGACAGTGTACCGTCTTTTCTGACCTTTGTCAGCTGTCTTGCAAGCTTCTGTGCAAGTGCTGCGGAATATGGCATATATTCTTCTGTTTCATTGGTTGCATAGCCAAACATCATACCCTGATCGCCTGCACCAATGTCATCTGCATCCGGATCAATGCCTTCTTTTGCTTCAAGTGCCTTGTCAACACCCATTGCAATATCCGGTGACTGCTTGTCAAGTGCCACCATAACGGCACAGGTATTACCATCGAAGCCTTTTTCAGAGCTGTCATAGCCGATTTCTACTACGGTATCTCTTACAATCTGTGCAATATCTACATTGGCCTTTGTTGTAATTTCACCCATAACCATCACAAATCCTGTATTGGTTAATGTTTCACAGGCAACTCTTGAATATGGGTCCTGTGCATATAATGCATCCAGTACTGCATCAGAAACCTGATCGCAGATTTTGTCCGGATGTCCTTCTGTTACTGATTCTGAAGTAAATAATCTTTTCTCCATGAATTCTTTCTTCCTTTCTTTCCTCGGGCTTTTTATGTCCCTGTAAACTGTTAAACGCTGCTTCTGGTACTTCTCCTGAAACTGAAAAACGAGCCCCTCAGACAGGACTCGTAATCTATGTAAGATCCGTAATCCTCTTATTGTTCGACCTGCCGCAAAAGCAGGATAGTCGCTCAGGTTGGCACCTTCCATATCTTACCATATGGGGTTGCCGGGCTTCATCGATCCTATGTATCTCCACCGCTCTAAATAAGGGACATCTTAAATTATTCAGTTAATCATTCATACGTATGTATATTACACAATCTATGGGCATTGGTCAAGTACTTTTTATTGACTTTTTATCCCCTCAACCATATAATGAAGCTACCGGAAAATTTATACTTTTGTAAAGGAGATTTCAAGGATGATCGACAATACACAGAAGAAAAATATTTTTATTTTTGATGCCGCTGAAGGCATGGTTTTATCACAGGATATTATGACTTCCACCGGTCATCTTATTGCTGCAAAAGATACCGTTTTGACTTTAGATATGATTGCAAAAATCTCTGAGTACAATGTCTTAAAAATTAATGTATATGAGGAAGCTGCCGCACAGCCTGAGCAGCCGGAAGTTCTGGAACAGATGACTTACTATGAAAAAATTAAGCAGAGCCAGAATTTCGAACATTTTAACGAAACTTTTATTGATGGTATTAATGATTTGAAGACAGAATTAAATGACATTGTCATTAACCACGAAACAATTGATACGACTGCGCTGTTAAAGAATACCGAAAAAATTCTTGCAGAATATACGAATACTCTCCAGATTTTCGATATGCTCCACTGTATGCGTGATATGGACGATTTAACATATGTCCACTGCATTAATGTTGCCATTATTGCCTCCATTCTTGGAAAATGGCTCGGCTATTCTGAGGAAGATGTAAAGGTGCTGACTTTATGCGGTATTTTACACGATATCGGAAAGCTTTTAGTTCCAAATGAAATTTTAAGCAAACCGGACCGGCTGACCGCTAACGAATATGCCATTATTAAAGAGCATGTCAACTTAGGCTATCAGATTGTAAAGGATGCCGATATTGATGAGCGTGTTAAATCTGCCATTTTACTACACCATGAAAAATGCGACGGCTCCGGATATCCAATGGGTTTAAAGTCAGAAGACATTCCTGATTTTGCAAAGATTATTACAATTGCAGATATCTACGATGCAATGACCTCTTCCCGCATATACAGAAAAGCCCTCTGTCCATTCCACGTTGTACGGGATATGGAACAGGATGCTTTTACAAAATTTGACCCGAAGTTCAGCCTTCCGTTCTTAAAGAATGTCGCCACTTCTTATATCGGAAATAATGTCAAACTTTCTGATGGCCGCACCGGCGAAGTCGTTTTAATTAACGGACATGCCCTGTCACGCCCGATTGTAAAGTGTGAAGGCAATGAATTTGTAGATTTATCAAAAGAACGCAATTTAGAGATTGTTGCAGTATTACAGTAACTTTTCTCCCTAAACAAAACAGGCCGGTACCGTCTGATGCATCAGACGGTACCGGCTCATTTTATATGCTGTTACTGTTCGTGCAGGTATTTTTCGCGCGTTGCCAATCCGCCGCGGATATGGCGCTCTTTTTTGTTGACATCAAGCACCTTGCGCGCTTCATTTGCAAGCGCCGGATTGATTCGTGTCAGACGCGCCGTCACATCTTTATGTACGGTGCTTTTGCTGACACCGAATTTTCGCGCGGTCTGGCGCACGGTTGCTTTGGTTTCGATAATATATTCCGCCGTCTTTACTGCCCGTTCTTCGATATATCCTTTCATGCAATATCCTAAAGTTTGTTTGTATATCCTATTCGGACAACGGGGAATATATGACTTATTCTTAAAGCCTGCCAGCCACAAAAATGAGGACAGCCACAAAAGAAGTTCTTATTTACAGTTTTGTGAAATATTGTCCTCTACTTTTTGAAGCAATACGAAAAGCTGCTCCGCTTCTTTCTCTGAAAGATTACTGCAATAAATTTTATCGGTTTCTTCAAATATCTGCTGTACTTTTTTTGCGATGTCCGTTCCCTTGTCTGTCAGGGCAATCAGCCATGAACGGCGGCAGTCGGGATTACTTTCCCGTACAAGCAGTCCTGCCTGCTCCATTCGGTCAAGTGTCCTTGACATCGTGGTTACATCTAAAAGGCAGGCATCCGCAAGTTTTTTCTGTGTCATACTGCCTTCAAAAAGCAGTTCTTTTAAAATGCGCGGCTGTCCCTGCCCCACTGTAAGCCCCAATGCGATAAACTGCGGCCGCATTAATCTCTGCCGCAGCACTTCTATCTTAAATAATTCATTCCGAATCTGTTCTTTTTTCATACTTTCCTCTTTTCTATAGGCATTTATGCCGAAAGAACGCGAACTGAATTTATTCAGTTCTGCGATAAATAATATTTGCGACACCTGCGGCGTAAATATCTGTATGGACGAGTTTACTGGCAATCTACGATAATGGCAATTTGCTTTACCTGAAAGCAAATTGCCGTATGAGCAATCTCTCGCATATGAATTGCTCATACTTCATACTAATCTTCATTCCGCAGGCATTTTAATGCCGTAGGAATCGCGAACTGAATCTATTCAGTTCTGCGATAAAAAGCGGCTTTGTGACGCCTGAGGCACAAAGCGCTGTGTGAAAAATCTTAGATTTAAGGATTTTTCACATTATTCCAATTCAAACTGTCCCGTATACAACCTGTAGTATCTTCCCCGCTGTTCTAACAGTTCCTCATGACTGCCGCGCTCTATGATTTCGCCCTTTTCCAATACCATGATTGCTTTGGAGTTTCGCACGGTTGACAGGCGGTGTGCAATGACAAATACTGTTCTGCCTTCCATAATCGCATCCATGCCCTTTTCAATCAGCCGCTCGGTGCGGGTATCTACAGAACTGGTCGCTTCGTCTAAAATAAGCACCGGCGGTTTGACAACTGCCGCTCTCGCAATCGCAAGTAACTGGCGCTGTCCCTGCGAAAGATTACTGCCGTCTGCATACAGCATTGTATCATAACCGTCCGGCAGTCTGCGGATAAAGGAGTCCGCATTGGCAATGCGTGCTGCCTCATAAACCTCCTCGTCAGCCGCATCTAACTTGCCGTATCGGATATTGTCCGCAATCGTTCCCGTAAATAAATGCGTATCCTGAATAACCATTGCCAGTGAGCGGCGCAAATCGTCTTTTGCAATCTGCTGAATGTCGATACCGTCATAGGTAATCGTTCCCGACTGGATTTCATAAAAACGGTTAATCAGGTTGACAATCGTTGTTTTTCCCGCACCGGTTGAACCGACAAATGCGATTTTCTGTCCCGGTTTTGCAAAAAGAGAAATGCCGTTTAATACGCGCTTTTTATCGGTGTACCCAAAGACTACATTTTGAAAACGCACATCACCTTTTAATTCAACATAGCGGAAGCCGCCGTTTTCCGGCACTTTCCATGCGTAATCCGGTGTGCTTTGTTCACATTCTGTCAGTGTGCCGTCCGCATTTTTTACAACGTGACATAAATGCACGTTACCTTCGTCCACTTCCGGCTGTTCGTCCATCATGTCAAAAATTCGTTCCGCACCGGAAAGCGCAGACAACAGAAAATTGACCTGCTGGGTAAACTGATTTAACGGCATTGCACTCTGGCGCACATATACCAGATATGCCGAAAGACTTCCCAAATCCATCAGTCCCCGGATTGCAAGCAGACCGCCTGCACAGGCAGACACCGCATAATTCAGATAGGAAAGACTGACAATGGTTGGTATCATCATACCGGCAAAGGACAGTGCATTGGTGGACTGCTTTCTGAAATTTTCACTGAGTTCACAAAAACGCGCATAGTCTTTTGCTTCGTGATTGAAGACCTTTTCGACCTTTTGTCCCTCTGCCATTTCCTGTACAAATCCGTTAATTTTGCCGAGTTCCTCCTGCTGCCGGTTAAAATATTTTTTGCTGTGCTTTCCGTTTAAGCGGATAACCACAAACATAACAATTAAAAACACCACAACAATCAGCGACAGCCGGATACTGAGTACCATCATCATTATCACCGTACCGAAAAGCATCATGAAACTCTGGATAATCATTGCAAAGCTGTTGTTCATCGCTTCCTGTACGGCATCTACATCGTTGGTAAAACGGCTCATTAATTCGCCGTGTGTATGCGCATCAAAATACCGCAGGGGCAGTTTTTGTACGTGTGCAAATAAATCGCTTCGGATTTCACGGATGACTTTCTGCGAGGTCTTCACCATTAAACGGTTGTATCCGAGCGTTGCCAGCGCGCCGCACAGATACATCACGCCCATTGCCGCAACGGCACGCACCAGTCCGTTTAAATCTCCCGGAACGATAAAACGGTTAATGACCGGCTTTAAAAGATATGTTCCCGTAATATTGGCTCCGGCACTGATAAGTACCAGCAGGGCAACCAGCAAAAAGGACCATTTGTGCATGCCTAAATATACCAGCAGATGCCGGATTGTCTTTTTCGTGTCTTTCGGTCTTTTATATCCTACATATTTTGCCATTATAAATCCGCTCCTTCCTTCTGGGATTCGTAAATTTCCTGATAAATGCGGTTGGAAGCAAGCAGGCTTTCATGTGTACCGATACCGCTTACCCTTCCGCCGTCCAAAATAATAATCTGATCCGCATGGCGCACGGAAGATATGCGCTGTGCAATAATAATTTTTGTCATATCAGGCAGTTTCTCTGCAAGTCCTTCGCGGATTCTGCTTTCTGTCGCCGTATCAACCGCGCTGGTTGAATCGTCTAAAATCAGTACCTTCGGCTTTTTTAAAATGGCTCTTGCAATGCAGAGGCGCTGTTTCTGACCGCCGGACACATTGACACCGCCCTGTCCCATTTCGGTCTGATAGCCGTCCGGCATGCGGTCAATAAATTCATCGACACAGGCAATCCGGCAGGCTTCTTCAATTTCCGCCATTGAAGCATTTTCATCGCCCCATTTTAAGTTATCAAGCATTGTTCCCGAAAACAGTGTATTTTTCTGAAGTACCATGGCAATCGCATCTCTTAAATGCTGCATCGGATAATTTTTCACATCAACGCCGTCCACCTTTACCGTTCCCCGCACGGTATCGTAAAGGCGTGGAATCAGCTGAACAAGCGTGGTTTTTGCCGCACCGGTCTGACCGATAATTCCTACTGTCTGACCGGCTTTAATATGAAATGATACATCGGAAAGCACATATTCTTTTGCTTCTTCCTTATATTTAAACCACACATGGTCAAATTCGATTTCGCCGCGCTCTACGCTGATGTCCTTTGCATTTTCATCGGTCAAATCTATTTTTTCATCGATGACCTCAAGGATACGCGCGCCGGATGCCAGAGAACGTGTCATCATTAAAAATACATTGGACATCATCATCAGCGAATTTAAAATGAGCAGGACGTAGCTTAAAAATCCGGTCAGTTCACCGATACCAAGCCTGCCCTCATGAATCAGATAACCGCCGAATAACAGCAGGGACAGTATTGTTGCGTACATAACAAACTGCATGGCAGGCATATTTAACACGGCAATGCCAAATGCTTTTTCGGATTCTTTTTTCAGATTCAGATTTGCTTCTTCAAATTTTGCGATTTCATAATCGCCCCGCACATAGGCTTTGACTACACGGACTGCCGTCAGATTTTCCTGAATCGTGCGGTTCATGCGGTCTATCGCAAACTGCATTTTGGAATAGAGCGGACGTACATTTACAATAATGCAAATGAGTAAAACGGCAAGTACCGGCAGTGCCACGAAAAATACAAGCGCCAGTGTTGAATTAATGGAAAATGCCACGCCCGTTGCAAAAATCAGCATGACCGGACTTCTGCCAAACGGGCGCATACCGGTTGAAACGGCATTCTGAATATTCGTGACATCGCTTGTTAAACGTGTCACAATCGACGATACCCTGAAATGGTCGATATTGGCAAATGAATACGACTGCAATTTTTCGTATTCGGCTTCACGCAGGTTTGCGCCCAGTCCCTGACCGGCAAGCGCCGCAAAACGGGCGCTTCCGATGCCAAGCACCAGTGCCGCCGCCGCACAGAGTACCATTTGAAATCCTTTTTGATAGATGTATCTTTCATCGCCTGTCGCAACGCCGGTGTCAATCAGATCCGCCATAATCATCGGAACCATTAACTCCAGCACCGCTTCCACCGCGATGCAAAACAATGCCAGAAAGGCATATTTCTTATACTGTTTCATATAAGAAAAGATTCTCTTTAACATTTATTGCACCTCCAACTGTTGTATGTGCAACAATTGTAGATTCAAGTTTTTGGAATGTCAAGAGGATTTTTGCAACTTTTCCAACCCAAAATAGCCCTGTTTTTGCAACTTTTCCAACCTTTTTTGAATAAAAAATGCAACTTTTCCAACTTTTTTATAAATTTCATTCTATATATTGTGCATTGCTTTACCTCTTAAAATACAAAAAGATGAAACTCTGCACTACATTTCTTGCAAAGTTTCATCTTTTAATTTCTATACCACTTTCTGTTCACTCCCCGGAGCTGCCACACCTTCCCCGTCCCATGTGCAGGAATAAGCCGAAGTTAAATGGACGAGCGCTGTGGCATTTCCGGTGCAGGATACACCTCTTCACCTTTTTCTGTATTGCAAAGTGACACTGATTTACGGAACAAAATAATGCCTGCTACAAATAAAACCGCAATCATGCCTACACCGGCGTTGATGTTTCCGGTTATCTGCGATACAAGGCTTACAATCGTTGTTCCCATAAATGATGCGCCTTTTCCGCAGATGTCCATCAGTCCGAAATATTCTCCGGACTTTTCGGCAGGAATGATTTTTGTAAAATATGAACGGGACAACGCTTGAATTCCACCCTGAAACATTCCAACCAGTACCGCAAGTATCCAGAACTGAATCTGGCTCTTTAAAAATACGGCAAAGATTGCAATTCCAAGATAAGCAAAGATACACACGGTAATCAGGCGGCTGGTTTCCATTTTACCGGATAATTTTCCGAAAAGTATTGCACACGGAAATGCAACCAGCTGCGTAACAAGCAGTGCCAGCAAAAGTCCTGTGCTGTCCAGCCCCAGTGCAGCGCCGTATGCCGTTGCCATGTCGATAATCGTGTATACACCGTCTATGTAAAAGAAAAATGCCAGCAGAAACATAAAAATATGTTTTTCTTTGCGGATATTGCCAAAGGTCTGTCCCAGACGGCAGAAGCTTTCTTTTACTGCGTGCTTTTGCTTTTTTACATAAAATTTCTGTTCATAGCCTTTTAACAGTGGAAGCGACATCACAAGCCACCAGACGGCAATGATTAAAAAAGCGGCTCCCATTGCCATTTCCATGCTGATTCCGATTTTTCCGCTGCCAAGCACAAGCACCAGACAGACAATAAACGGCACACAGCTTCCGATATATCCCCATGCATACCCTGCCGAAGAAACATAGTCCATGCGGTCTTCTTCCGTCACATCACCCAGCATGGAATCATAGAAAATCAGACTGCTTGAAAATCCGACTTTTGCAATAATGTAAATAACCAGAAACAACAGCCAGCCTTTTGCAAGTCCAAGCAACGCACAACCGGCTACGCCTGTTAAAATCGCCGCCGTAAAAATCGGCTTTTTAAAACCTTTGGTATCCGCCATGGTTCCCAGTACCGGACCCGCAAGTGCTACAAGAATCGTGCCAACCGATGCCGCATATCCCCAATATGCCAGATAGTCCACCGATGAAATCCCGGCATTGCCTGCCAGATAATTGAAATAAATCGGTAAAATTGTCGCAATCAGCAATGTAAATGCTGAGTTTCCCACGTCATACAAAATCCAGTTTCTTTCCTTTTTTGTTAATTTCTTTCCCATTTTCTTCTCCATTTCTAAGTGATATACGTTCTGCCGTTTGTTTACCCGCACATTTCCAGCGGTTCATCTTTTTCTTTACCGCCAAATGTCAGACCATACCGCTTATCAAACGGAATTTTTCCCGATGCGCTGTCCTCATACTCATCAATTAGCCGCTCCGCCAGCTTTTCGGCATCGCGGTAGAGCTGCATCAGCATCTGGGTGCTGTCCGTGCATTGCGGATTTTCGCTGTAATTGACTAACAGACCGTGCATTTCCTTATAATTTCCCGTTGCCTTTAACAGACCGTAAATCAAAAAACGCTTAAAATAGGATGGAGCTATTAAAAGTTTATTATTGGTAATCATGCCCTGTAATGCCTGCTCTGCCTGCTGTGGCGTTACATTTTTATAAAACGGACTGATAACCTCGGCATTTTTCAAAGTAGGATGAATATGCCCCGTCAGATTGTGTGTCAGCGGATTAAACCCATCCGTCAGCATTAATTTACGGTCGAATTCCACTTCGATTTCCGTATGGCTGACCCCGCTTTCCGCAATTTTTTCATCAATGTAGCCGTGACAGCTGACGTCCAGTGCAAAATGACAGCAGAAGCCGTAAATATACGCTTCACACGCTTCCTTATTTTCCGCTTTCTGCATCACCAAGGATGCCTGCCTGAAAAATTCAATGCCCGGACGGTCGTGCATCGCATATCCGACCTGATTGACCGGATTTGCAAAGAGCGGTTTGTAATAAAACAAAATATCCGGTCCATGCAGTCCGATATCATATAATTCCTTGTACTTTTCTATAATTTGTTTGGGCTTTCCTGTGAGATTACGATAAACCTCCTGCCCCATTCTGTAATGTGCATATGTTGATGGCATATTTCCTCCATTCCGCAGGCATTTCAATGCCGAAGGAACCGCGGACTGAATTTATTCAGTTCTGCGATAAAAGCAATTTGTGCTGCCTGCAACACAAATTGCTGTATGAACAAGCTTACGTTTATGGCCTGTTCATACTTTCCTCCATTCCGAGCGGCCTTGTTGCGAGGTGGCGATGAGAAACTCGCGCAGGTGATTTCTCATCTGCCAACAGGGTTGTTTGTTTTCGCTCTTTATATCACTTATTTTATCTCAGACTTTGTAAAATTTACTACCTTATTATAGTAAAATATCCGTAAATTTTTTTGAAATGTATGTAAAAAGGCAAAAAATATCTTCCCTGCTGGTTTTACCCGGTAAGGAAGATACTTTTTACACGCTCATCGCTGTCCTGCCTTTGCGCGTGCTTTTTTCCAGCCGCTTACAGCAGTAAATAAATGCCGGTATCAGAAAGATGTCGGCGGCTATCCACGCACACGGATTGGCAAGACATGCACCGGTGTAGCCCATTTTCGGCACAAGCAGGACTGCCGCAAAGGTTCTTGCCGCCATTTCAAATACGCCTGCAAGAATCGCAAATACCGAAAAGCCCATACCCTGTATGCAGAAACGCACAACATTGACAAAGGTCAGTGGAATATAAAACAGCGCACTATATAAAATAAACTGATATGTCAGATGAATGATTTCCACTTCATTTGCATCGACAAACAGCAGGGCGATGTAATCGGCAAAGAAATACAGCAGTATCAGCGCACCCACGCTGTAAACCGCACCGATAATGCCTGCTGCACGGATTCCTTTTCCAAGGCGCTTTAATTTGCCCGCACCGACATTCTGCCCGCCGTAGGTTGCCATAGTGGAACCGAGCGCATCAAACGGACAGCACGTAAATGTAAAAATCTTACTGCCGGCAGTCATCGCTGCTACATACGTTGCACCGAGCGTATTGACGGCGGTCTGCAAAATAACACTGCCGATTGCCGTAATTGAATACTGAAGCCCCATTGGAATCCCGTTCATGCAGAGATTGATCATATACCGTTTTCCCGCCCTGCGGTCCTTTGCCGAAAGCTTTAAAACCTCGTAGCGTTTATTCATATAAATCAGACAGGCAACACCCGATACAAGCTGTGAAATATCGGTTGCCACAGCTGCTCCCGCGACACCGATTTTAAGTCCCTGAATCAATACAAAATCCAGAATAATATTTAACACTGCCGAAAACACCAGAAAGATGACCGGTGTCTTGCTGTCCCCCAGTGCACGGATAATGCTCGACACAATATTATATAAGAATACGGTCGGAATCCCGGCAAAAATAATGACAATGTACGCATACGCATATTCATAAATGCTCTCCGGTGTGCGCATTACCGTCAGAATATTCCGGCAGAAAAAGACGGAAAACGCTGTCAGCACAATGGAAAATACAATGCTTAACAAATAGCCGTTGTATACATAACGCCGCAGCTGTTCATATTTCTGCGCACCAAACTGCTGTGCCACGGGAATCGCAAATCCGCCGCACACGCCCATACAGAATCCAATAATCATAAAATTGATACTGCTTGTTGCACCGACACCTGCCAGCGCATCAACCCCCAGTGTTTTTCCTACAATCATGGTATCCACCAGATTATAAAACTGCTGGAACAGCATACCAAACAGCATCGGTATGGAAAATCCCAGAATCAGCTTCATCGGTGAACCCTCTGTCATATTCTTTGTCATGAGAAACCTCCGTAAAAAATTCTTACAAAACAATCAACTGTTCTGCGTAATACACCGGATAAATGCTTCTCCATACCGTGCAAATTTATTTTCACCGACACCGTTGACATCAAGCATCTCCTGCTGTGTATGCGGCATTTTATGACACATGTCAATCAGTGTCTTATCCGAAAAGATAATGTACGGCGGTAAATTTTCTTCTCTTGCAAGTGTCAGACGCAGCTGCTTTAACACACCAAAAAGCGCAAGCTGCTTTGGCGAAAGCACATCGGTTGCACGGCTTTTTGCCGTTTTGACCTTTGCCTCTGCCATTTTTTCCGTCCGTTCTGACCAGCGGATTGAAAAAGAAGCGCCCTCATCTAAAAGTTCTTCGCATGTTTTATCCAGCTTGATTATTCTATAGATGTCCGGCGTTTCTGTCAAGTACCCTTTTAAAAGCAGTTCTTCTGCAACCGCCTTTAGCTGCGCTTCGCTTGTTTTGCTCTGGATTCCGAAGGTTTCATAGCGGCTGACACCGTAGCTTTTTAACTTTGCGGTATTTGAACCTCTTAAAATGCCCATAATCACTCCCATTCCATACCGCTGTCCGCTCTCCCGGATACAGGCAATCATATCCCTGCAAAGCACCGTAACGTCTTTTTCTTCAAAGGAAGCATTGCAGTTGCCGCAGTTGCCACATTCCCTGCGGTTTGTATACTCCCCGAAGTAATTGAGCATATATTCCCGCAGACATTCTTTAGTTGCACAGTAAAAACGCATTTTATTTAAACGACGGATATCATTTTCTCTGATAACATCTAAATCGTCCTGCGTAAATTCAGTATTCTGCCCTTTCTGTTCAATCAGAAATTCATGAATAACCACATCCTGCGGCGAATAAAACAAAATGCACTCGGCAGGCTCACCGTCACGTCCGGCACGCCCCGCCTCCTGATAATAATTCTCAATACACGCGGGCATATTGTAATGCAGGACAAAACGCACGTTGGATTTGTCAATACCCATGCCGAATGCGTTGGTCGCCACAATCACCTGCGCCCTGTCGTAGATAAAATCCTCCTGGCTTTCTTTGCGGGTGTCATTGTCCAGACCCGCATGATAGCGCGCCGCAGCAATGCGGTTTTTACGCAGCATCAGATATACATTGTCCACATTTTTTCTTGTAGAACAATAGATAATACCGCTCTCGCCCTTGTGTTTTTCCAGATAATCCAGAATTTCGGCATCCTTCTGCTTTGTTTTGCGCACTTCAAAATACAGATTTTTCCTGTCAAATCCGGTGATTAATACTTCCGGATTCTGCAGTCCTAAAATACACTGGATATCTTCTTTAACCGTCTGCGTTGCCGTTGCCGTAAATGCACTGACAACGGGACGTTTCGAAAATCGCTTTATCAGATTGACAATTTTTAGATAGCTCGGTCTGAAATCCTGTCCCCACTGGGAAATACAATGCGCTTCATCGACTGTAATCATGGAAATGTCGGCATTCATGACAAATTCCAGAAAGCGGTCGGTTTCAAGGCGTTCCGGTGCAACATATACAATTTTATACCGCCCGCACATTGCATTGTAGAGTGCCTTTGTAATCTGTGTTTCCGTCAGGGCGCTGTTTATATATGCCGCATGGATTCCGGCATCGTTTAATGCTTTCACCTGGTCAATCATCAGGGAAATAAGCGGCGATACCACTACCGTAATTCCCGGAAACATCAGCGCCGGAACCTGATAGCAGATCGATTTTCCCGCGCCGGTCGGCATAATGCCCAGTACGTCCTGCCCCCGCAGAATCGCATCAATAATTTTTTCCTGACCTTCCCTGAAACTATCGTAACCAAATACCTTCTTTAATACTTCTAGTTTTTCCAAAATCTTCCTCATTCTGCCGCAAGGGCGGCTTTTACTTCGTCTGTAATCTGTGCGCCGCCATTTTCCTGCCATGACCGCACAAAGATATCAAAATATTCCGGCGGTTCTTCGCCGCAGATGATTTTTAAATAGGCTTCTTTTTCATTTTCCTTTAATTTCCACCACTCCGACTTCATGGTTTTAGTGGTTTTAAAATACAAGGACGGTACTGTAATCACTGAGCCTTCCCGGATTGCCTCACACGCTTTAATCCGTGTCATATACGCCGCCCACGCATCGGTTCCTGCAGATTCTTTATTTTCCATATAATTTTTACACGCAGTATAATAAGACTTTTCAAGCAGCTTTAAATCGTCTTCCTGCTTTTCGCCGGAAAAAACTGCCGCAATATCCTCATAGCACAGCTCCAGCGCATTGTTATAATCCACATTGATTGCCAGCGGTCTTGCCGTGGGTTCTACATTTAACTGATAATATTTTTCAAATTCTTCGGACGAATCACACTCATAGCGGATTTTGTCAAACATTACACTGATCATCTTCGCGGCAATTTCAGGGTGTTCGTAACCCTTCCTTACAACCACATATTTATATGCCGGATTCTGGCTGTGATACGAGGTATTGCCCTGCGCATCCGTCGCTATCAGATACGGCTGCCAGTCCGGCTTTTCAGACTGCGCTACAGCACTGACCGCAGATGCCAGCGGATTATTTGCCGCCCACCACGGTCCGAAAAACGAGCCGCATTTTCCCTGTTCTATCATTTCAATCAGATTCGATGTTGTATGTATCAAAAAATTTTTTTCAAGAATTCCTTCATTATAAAGTGTATGCACATATGAAAGCGCCGCTTTGGCTTCGTCTGTCACCGAACCGTATACCACCTCGCCGTCATCACCTGTAATCCACTGCTTTGGGTATGCTCCATAAGAAGCAAAAATCAAATCAAGCAGATATTCACTGCTGTAGCCGCACTCGCCTGCAATCTGTGTATCACAGACCAGTCCCACGGTTTCTTCCCCACCCATTTGATTATCTACAAACTGACGTACAATTTCAACCACATCTTCTATGGTCTGCGGTGCCGAAAGTCCCAGCGTATCCATCCAGTCTTTCCGCAGCCACACAAGGTTCGGTCCGTCCGTAATATTCGTTTCGGGCAATGCCATAATTTTACCGTCAAATGTCACGCTGTCTATCAGGTCTTCGCCGTAGCTGGCATACATTTCACGTATTCTGTCACTGATACAGTTCTGATACGCTACCGTCAGGTCTTCTATCATATCATTTTCGATAAGCGTTTCCAAGTCCTCATAATTGCTCACAAGCATAATATCCGGCAGTTCATTCATTGCAATCGCCATGCTCACGTTGGTATCATACTGCTTATCGGCTTCTTCAAAAACATCCCTGTTCTGGACATTAATCACTTCCTTAATATACCGCGTATACGCATTGTCTTCATACGTATCCCCCGCCGGCATATTGGAATTATTCGTGCTTATCATCTTTCCCAGTGTATACACAACCGTTTCGGGATACGCGCCAAACGGCGACGATACCGCAGCCTGCATCTGCTCTGCATATTCCTGCCGCGAGGACAAAACACGATTAGCCGGGCTGTTACACCCGGCTAAAATCCCGCCCGCAGCTCCCGCCGCCAGCAGACACAAACAAAATTTTTTAAATCCTTTTATCATTCCACACACTCCACAGGCATTTTACAGAAATCAGCCGCCAAACCTTCCGTCTACACAGGCTATTTCACAAAGATAAGCCGAAGTTAAGCGACAGCGGTGAGGCGTTCTTTGTGAGACACCCACGCCGCAACCGTCACAGGCTTTTTGCAGAGATAAGCCGCCAAAACTTCCGTCTACACAGGCTTTTTCACAAAGATAAGCCGAAGTCAAGTAACACGTTGAGGCGTTCTTTGTGAAATAGCCTCGTTGCGCCACCGGTGAGGCGTTCTCTGCAAAAAGCCCTGACACTACCCTTTGACCGCTCCCGACATGCTCTCATTATAACACTTCTGCATGAAAATGAACAGCACTGCAATCGGAATTGAGATGCAGACTGCTCCTGCGGCAAAACAGGTGTACCAGCTGTCTACATATTCCTTTTCAAGCATCTGCCACAGACCAATTGCCACCGTATAATAATCGGCATTGGCACGGCATATTACTCTTGCAAAGATGAAATCCACCCATGGTGCGATAAAGGTCGTCAGCACCGTGTATACTATAATTGGCTTACTAAGCGGTATAGTGATTTTTGTAAACACCTGCCATTTGGTAGCACCATCCAACATAGCCGCTTCATCAATCGTTTTTGGAATTGTGTCAAAAAATCCTTTTGCAATATAAAACTGGATTCCGGACGAACCGGAGTAAACCAGTATCAGTGCCACACGAATCATGGAGCCTTCTGAAAGTCCAACTGCTTTTAAAATATAGTAAACCGCAATCATCGCCATAAATCCCGGAAACAGTCCGAGTATCATTGCAATATTCATCATCGGCTTTCTTAAACGGAAACGCAGGCGCGACATACAATATGCCACGGACAATACAAAAAATGTTGAAATAATGCAGGAACAGATTGCAATAAACAGCGTATTGCCAAACATTCTCGGAAAATTTAAAATTCCGGTATCCGTAAATAATTTGATATAATTGTTAAATGTATATTTTTTCGGAAAAAAGGACGAGGTATAAGCGCCTTTCTGTGCGCGGAAGCTTGTAAGGATAATCCAGAACAGCGGACTGACCCAGATAATTGCAAGCACGCTTAAAAACAGATGCACCAGTATATTGTTGATTTTCTTTTTTCGTTTCATTGAAATCCCTCCTCGTCTTTATAGGATTTCGTCCGTCTGTATACAAGCAGCGAACCGATTGCCAAAAATACAAAGGTCATAATTCCGATAACGGCACCTAGATTGTAATACTGGTAATCCACCGTCATCTTATACAGCCATGTAACCAAAAGGTCTGTTTTTCCCGCGGTATTGCCTGCCAGCACCGGGTCGCCTTTTGTTAAAAGATAAACAATGTTAAAATTGTTGATATTTGCCGTAAATGTCGTAATCAAATATGGTGTTGTCACAAACAGCATATACGGCAATGTAATTTTAAAGAAACGGATTACCGGACCAGCGCCGTCTACTTCTGCCGCTTCGTAAAGCTCCAATGGGATATTCTGTAAAATTCCCGTAACCTGCATCATCGTATACGGAATACCAATCCACAGATTAACAACAATTACCGTTATTCTCGCCCATGCGACGTTAGAGAAAAACGGCAGGGACTTCTGAATCCAGCCAGCATTTTTTAACATTACATTGATAATGCCGTCCTGACTTAGCATACTGCGCATAACAAGCAGTGACACAAACTGCGGAATGGCAATCGACAAAATAAAAATCAGCCGCCAAAAGCCTTTAATTTTTGTTCCCTTCCTATTAATAAGCAGCGCCAGCAGCATGCCTAAGATGTAATTTAAACCTGTTGCAAATACCGCCCAGACAATTGTCCAGCCAAGCACAGACCAGAATGTTTTTCCGAGCGTTCCGCTTACATCAAACATCTGCCGGAAATTTTCCAGCCCCACCCAGTCAAACAGGACAAGATGGCTGTCTACTTTGCTGTAATTTGTAAATGCCATGGCTATCATAAATATCAGCGGCAGAATCGTAAAAATTAAAATGCCGCCAACCGGCAGTGTCAGAAGCAGTTTGTGCAGATTTTTATCAAACAGGGACTTAATGTCCTCTGCAAATGTTGTCACCGGCTTATTTTTTTCAATACAGACCTGTGCCTGATACGCACTTTTTACCGCACCTGCCCACACACAGATAAATGCGGCACAAATAAATAAAACTGCAATACCATAAAGTAAAATTAACAGGGAGTTATCTCCCTGAACATATTCATAGACGCCCAGTGTTTCATTCCACACTTCTCCCTGTTCTTTTTCACCAAGGCCCGGCAGTGCCAGAAGGCACTGCCAGCCATAGGCTGCCATAAAGAATAGGAAAGCTGCTTCTGTGAAAAGGAATAAGATTCCTTTGATAAATTGTTTTCTGAGAATATTGCCAAGTCCCATCACAATTGCAGAACTTCTTGTGAGCCAATCTCCCTTTTTGAACGCATTAACCAATTCCATACGCAACCTCCAAACGCTGTGCGCGTTTTATTTCTATTTTACAATTGATGTATTAATCAATTTGTAAAAATCTTCTGTCTTTTCTGCTGCATTATCCAGTGTAATTTCTCCGTTAACAATGGATTTACTGAAGTTCTGTGCCGGTGTCCAGTAATTATTCATACCGGTTACCGTCGGCTGGATAACAGCAGTATTGTTAAAGGTATTATTCTGTGCAGTTACAAGCACATCGGATTTAACCGGCTCTACTGCCAGCAGTTCTGTGTTGCAAGGAATTACACTACGTAAATCATAATGGGACTGCTGTGCTTCCTTACCACCTAAATACTTTGCAAGTGCAACGGCAATCTGCTGGTATTTGCAGTTTGGATTCACGGCAACTGCTTTAGAACCTGCAAATGCCTTTAACTGCTTATCCGTACCGCCAATCTTGACTGTCGGAAGCTGTACGGCACCAAAATTATCACCCAAAATTTCTTTTACATTCTTATAATCCCATGAACCTGAAAAATAAGCTGCAACACTGCCGTCACGCAGACCTGCGATTCCGACACCGCCTGCATCGTTTACAAAATTCGGATTGCTGACCATAGATACCATTGCTTTCGTTGCATTTGTACCCTTATCACCTGAAATATCAATTCCTGCTGCATTATCTTTTCCGTCTTTACCAAAATATACACAGTCATTTGCAAGGAAGAATGATGACATATACCAGCCTTCTGTGATATTAAATGCAACCTTGTCCTTTGCAAGCATTGTATCCAGACTCTTCACGTCGCTGTCTGTAAATTTGCTCTTATCGTAATACATAAACCAGGTGTTGGTTGTAAATGGTACACCGTAAACTGCTCCGTCTACCGTAACGGAATCTACAATTGCCTGTGAGTTTGTACTCTTTACGTAATCTGCCGTTTCACCGCCAAGCTTTGCTATTGCCTTCGCATCAATTAATGTCTGTAACTGGTCATTTGCAAAGAAATATACGTCGGCTGAATTACTCGGATCCTGCGGAACGGTCTTTCCGGCATCCTGTTCGGAGCAGACACCGTATTCAAATGTAAGATCCCATTCCGGATGTTCTGTGTTGAATTTTTCACACATCGTCTGAAGCCATTTGCCATTCTCGTCTGCCTGATCTTCTGCGCAGCCCCATACGGTAATCGTTGTACTGATTTTTTCAGCCTCTGTGCTTTTCCCCGTATCGGTACTGCCGCCTGTGCCTCCGCAGCCTGTCAATGCTGTTACCCCAAGTGCCGCTGCTAAAAACGCGGCTGTCATTCTTCTTTTTTTCATAAAACCCTCCATTCCCCTGCTGTTTTCCTTTAAAACAGCAGAAACATTTTTGATAGTTTTATTATATTAGGTGTTGGAATTTTTTAAAATATCAGATATTTTAGATTCATGTTGATTTTTATTGACGTTTATAAAAAAAGACAGGCACCCTATTCCATGTGCCTGCCGCTTTCTATTACTCTTTAAAACGGATAAATCCGTAGCTTTCCAGATTTCTCATATACTGCACCAGCCGGTTGTAAAGCGGTTCTGCTTTTTCGCCAAAATGCGCTTTCACCTGTTCTGCAATATCGTATACCGTATTCTTTCCGTCCATTAACGGCCAGATAAAATTCCCCATTTCATCCAGATGAATCTGGGAAATCCGCGGCTTTTTAAAAACCACCTGGGCAATTTTGTTAAATACGCCTTTATTTTCCACGTAAACCGTAACTGCACCATTATCTGACACCGTATAGGAATACTGCTCATGATGCACCGGTATAAAATCCAGATAATTTCTTAAATCTTTTTTACTTGTTTTCTTTGCCATTCTTACTCCAAAGTGAGAACTTCAGGATGCACAGAATCATAACAACCATTAATACAATGCCGCCAACAATTCCTGTTGTAAAGCTGCCTGATAAATCAATCTTACCGGCTACGTTGATAACTGCGAGGATTGCAAGAAGGATACCTACAAGACCCTCACCGGCAATCATACCGGAGCAGAATAAGATTCCACTGTTTGCATCTTTATTTTCTTCCTTATCAGCCTTCTTCTTGTCAACGAACCAGCGGATAACACCACCAATCATAATTGTTGCGCTTAATTCCAGTGGCAGATATAAACCGATTGCTACAGGAAGTACGGAAATTCCAAGAATTTCAACAACGATTGCAATAAATACACCGATGAATACCAGCGCCCAAGGAAGATTTCCTTCCATAACACCTTCGATAATCATCTTCATTAAAGTTGCCTGTGGTGCTGCAAGCTCTGTTGTACCAAATCCCCATGCAGAATCCAGTAATACAAGAACACCTCCGATAGTAACTGCTGAAACAACTGCACCGATTAATTCACCGATCTGCTGTTTCTTCGGGGTTGCACCAAGGATATAACCTGTCTTTAAATCCTGTGAAGTATCACCGGCCATTGCTGCGATGATACAGATAACAGAACCGATTGCAATAGCACCCTTCATGCCGTGTACACCTGTATCTCCTGTCACCTTTAAGCAGAGTGTAGAAAATAACAGAGTTGCAATTGCCATACCGGATACCGGATTGTTACTGCTTCCGACGATACCAACCATTCTGGATGAAACCGTTGCAAAGAAGAAACCGAATAATGCAATAATAACTGCTCCGAGCGGAGATACCGGAATTTCCGGTAACAGCCAGATTGCAATAATCATGATTAATACACCGATACCGATTACACGCATATCAAGGTCTACTTCTGTACGAACAGCGCTGTTGCTGTTTCCTGCACCCTTCATGCCCTTAATTGCATCTGCAAATGTTCTTACAATTAACGGAAGGGATTTAATTAAACTGATGATACCACCCGCAGCGACGGCACCTGCACCGATGTATCGGATGTAGCTGCTCCAGATTGCAGAAGCACCGCCTGCAGCATACATATCAGCAATCGTCTTTGTTCCCGGATAAAGGATTGTGGAACCGCCAAATGTAATGATTGCCGGAATGAGTACAAACCATCCGATTAAACCGCCGGCAAACATATAAGATGCGATCTTTGGTCCACAGATATAACCTACACCAAGCAGTGCCGGATATACTTCTGCTGAAAGCTCTGTCTTGAATGCCTTGAGTGGTACTGTAATAACGCTTGGAATCACTTTGAGTCCATCGACTACAAACTTAAATAAAGCAGCAAGTCCCATACCTGCAAATACAGACTTCGCACTTGCACCGCCTTCTTCACCGGCTAAAAGAACTTCTGCACAGGCTGTACCTTCCGGATACGGAAGCACACCATGTTCTTTTACAATCAGTGCATTTCTTAACGGCACCATGAATAACACACCTAAGATACCGCCGAATAATGCGATTAATGAAATGGTAATCAGGCTTGGAGCCTCTGTAATACCTTCCTTTGACCATAAAAACAATACAGGAAGTGTAAAGATTGCTCCCGCTGCCAGGGATTCACCGGCAGAACCGATTGTCTGTACCATGTTACTTTCAAGGATTGAATCCTTTTTCATAATGACGCGGATAACGCCCATGGAAATAACTGCTGCCGGAATAGAAGCAGATACAGTCATTCCGACACGCAGACCAAGATACGCATTGGCTGCGCCGAAAATAATTGCCAGAAGAATACCCATAATGACAGATGTCACTGTAAACTCAGGCGTAATTTTGTCAGCCGGAATATACGGCTTAAATTCGTCTTTCTTCATTAGAAACCTCCAAAAATTTAGTGTGTTATTATGTTAACACACTATTATAAAAAAGAAAAGCAGATTATTTATCCAATTAAAGCAATAAAGCTATTTTTTTACTGATTTTCTTTATTTTGGAAAGTTTTTTTATACTGCATGTAAATTTTTTAAAGAAACGTCCAAAATCGGAGCGGAATGGGTCAGCGCACCGCTTGAAATATAATCCACGCCGATATCTGTCAGACGTGCCACGTTTTCTAACGTAACGTTGCCGGAACACTCTGTTTCTGCCCTGCCGTCAATAATACGGACTGCTTCTTTCATCATTTCCGGTGTCATATTATCCAGCATGATAATATCTGCGCCCGCTTCTACCGCTTCGCGTACCATATCCAGATTTTCGACTTCCACTTCAATCTTTCTGACAAACGGCGCATATTCCTTTGCCATAGTTACGGCTTCTTTGACACCGCCTGCGGCTCCGATGTGGTTATCCTTTAACAAAACACCGTCCGATAAGTTGTAACGGTGATTATAGCCGCCGCCGACCTTTACGGCATATTTTTCAAAAATGCGGTTGTTCGGTGTTGTCTTTCTTGTATCAAGCAGCTTTGTTTTACTGCCCTTTAACAAATCGGCTATCGAGCGGGTATACGTTGCGATACCGCTCATTCTCTGTAAGTAATTTAAGGCGGTGCGTTCTCCTGAAAGCAGGACACGGATATCACCCTTTACGACTGCAAGCAAATCACCTTTTTTTACAGCATCTCCGTCCTTTACGTAAAATACGACTTCTGTTGTTTCGTCTAAAAGCTCAAACACTCTTTTAAATACGTCCAAGCCCGCAATCACACCGTCCTGCTTGCACAAAAGCTGTACCTCGCCCTGCTGCGGGTGGCGCATTACGGCATTTGTCGTAATATCTTCGCTTGTAATATCTTCTTCTAGTGCCTGCATAATTAATTTATCTGCATTTAACTTCATTGATATACTGTTCATGTACCTTTTTCTCCCTTTCAATTTCTTCAAAAATTTCTGCCTTGTACTGTTTTTTCAATTCATCATAGCCGTTGTACTTCCGGAGTGCTGCCGCTTCCACGAGTTCCGGACAACTCTCTGCCATATCAAAGCCGTCTGTAATATGCTTTGCCGCACGTTTCGCAAAGACCAGACTTTCAAGCAGGGAATTGCTTGCCAGACGGTTTGCGCCATGCACACCGTTACAGCTTGCTTCACCGACTGCATATAACTGTTCCATAGACGTTTTGCTGTTGCAGTCTACATGGACACCGCCCATAAAATAGTGCTGTGCCGGTACAACCGGAATACTTTCCTTTGTGATGTCATAGCCTTCTTCCAGACAATGCTGATAAATATTCGGAAAATGTTCCATAATCGTCTTTTTATCTATATTTTCAAGTGACAGATGCACATACGGCATATCGTCTTTTTCCATCTGCTCATAAATTGCCCGTGCAACCACATCTCTTGGAAGCAGTTCATCAACAAACCGCTCGCCTTTCCTATTTAATAAAATAGCGCCTTCCCCACGTACTGATTCGGATATTAAAAATCTTCTTCCCGGCTTTTCGGAATACAGTGTTGTCGGATGAATCTGGATATAATCAATATTTTCCAGTTCGATATGATGGCGCAGGGACAGTGCCAGTGCATCACCCGTCAGATGCGGAAAATTCGTAGAATGTGTGTATAAACCGCCGATACCGCCGCATGCCCATACGGTATCCTTTGCCGAAATTGTAATCAGATGCGGCATCGCTTCCTTTGATACACGGCATACAATACCGTAGCATACATTGTCCTGTTCCACAATATCTACCATTTCCGTATTTTCAAGGATTGTAACATTGGACAGCTTTTTCACCTGTGCAAGCAGCTTGCTTGTAATCTCTTTTCCCGTAATATCTTCATGGAAGAGGATTCTCGGTGTGGAATGGGCACCTTCTCTTGTAAAACGCAAGTGTCCGTTATCATCCCGCTCAAAATCTACACCGTATCCGATTAAATCATCAATAATCTCACGTGAAGAACGAATCATGATATCCACAGACTCTTTTCTGTTTTCATAATGTCCTGCACGCATAGTATCTTCAAAATAACTGTCGTAATCATCTTCATTTTTTAATACACAAATTCCACCCTGTGCAAGAAACGAATCACTGCTTTCCAAATCCGCCTTTGTAATCATCACAATCTGCTTATCACGTGGCAGATTCAGTGCGGTAAACAAGCCGCCGACTCCCGTTCCTACAATCACAATGTCCGTATTAATATGTAACTTTACCTTATTCTCATTCATCTTGACACATTCTTTCCGGCTATTTTGCAAGCTCTAACATTCTCTCAAGCGGACGGCCTGACTTTTCACTTAACTCTTTTTCCACCATTACGGCATTGTTCTCATTTTTTAAGACATCCCGTACTTTCTCTAATGTAATCTTTTTCATATCCGGGCAGATCTGATGAGCCGATGCCGGATAAAACTTTTTCCCAGGATTTTTCTTTTTCAACTCGTAAAATACACCTGTTTCCGTACAAATCACAAATTCCTCTGCATCGCTTTTTGTTGCATAATCAATAATACCCGAGGTACTGCCTACATAATCTGCCAGTGCCGCCACTTCCGGAAGACATTCCGGGTGTGCAAGCACAAGTGCCTGCGGATGCTCCTGTTTTGCCTTTTTGACAGCTTCCGGTGCAATTGCCTTATGAACCGGACAGTGTCCGTTCTGGTATAAAAATTCTTTCTCAGGCACCTGCTCTGCAATAAAATGTCCGAGATTGTCATCCGGAATAAATAAGATGTGTTTATTCGGGAGTGCCTTTACAATCTTTAACGCATTTGAGGAAGTCACACATACATCCGCGTGTGCTTTTAACTCTGCCGTGGAGTTGATATAACAGACAACCGCTAAATCTTCATACTCTGCACGAAGCTTTTCAATTCCTGCGATATCTGCCATATGTGCCATCGGACAGTCCGCACTCATATCCGGCATTAAAACCTTTTTCCCCGGATTTAATACCTTTGCGCTCTCACCCATAAATCCCACACCGCAGAAAACAACGACATCTGCTGTTGTTTCCGTTGCAAGACGGCTTAAGTAGTACGAGTCCCCGATGTAATCTGCAATTTCCTGCACGGCATCTTCCACATAGTAATGTGCAAGAATGACTGCATTTTTCTCTTTTTTCAGTTGCTTAATTTCCTCTGTTACCGCGTTCATCATTTACCTCATTTTCCTGTATAAGTGCTAAATTTTTTGTTGGTAATTATATCACGTTTCTTTACAGGTGACAAGACAGTTGTAAAATCATTTTATAAAATGCCCGTCTACCGCCGTTTTAAGCCTGTTTCTGTGTGGTATAGACACGTGCCGGAAATGTAATTGTAATCGTTGTACCTTCGCCCTGTTTACTGTCCACCTTTAACGGATACTGATCCCCGTAATACAGCTTTAACCGCTCGTTGACATTTCTTGCACCATATCCGCCGGACTGCACCGTTAAAAAATCTGCCGCCGTCTGCTTATCCATGCCGACACCGTTATCCGATACCGTCAATACTACCAGATAATCTGTGCCGGATTCCACATCTGGTTCTCGACGGGATTCTGTACTGGATTTCGTTTCGGATTGTGTGTCAGATTCCATATCTGTCCGGTGTGTGAGCGGCTTTTGTGCAGGCTCCTGCCAGCCGCGGATTGTAATCCGCCCTCTGCCCTCTGTTTTTAAGTCAATTCCGTGATCAATCGCATTTTCAACCAGTGGCTGTAAAATCAGATTCAGGGATTCGTACTGTAAAATTTCCGCTGCCACATCTATTTCCACATCAAAATCCCCGTCATGCATAAGCTGCTGGATTTGCAGATAGGAGCGTACATTGCTTAATTCCTGCTCTAATGTCAATGTGTTTCTTCCTTTATTTAATGAAGTTCTGTAATAATTGGAAAGTTCAAGTGTAATCCGGCTGATGTCCTCCTGCCCGCTCTCAATGGCTTTCCAGTTAATCAGGGACAGCGAGTTGTATAAAAAATGTGGATTTATCTGCGCCCGGAGTGCCCGCATTTCATATTCCTTCTGGTGAATCCTGCCCTCATAAACCTCGGTAATTAAGGTGCTGATGCGGCTGACCATATGATCAAAGCCGTTAATTAATGCACCGATTTCATCGTTGCTGTCACTATGGACACGTACTGTGAAATCGCCCTGCTCCACCTTCTGCATATTGTACTGTAACAGCTCAATTCTCTCTATTAAAAAGCGCGAGGTCGATATCAGTGCAAGCACTGCACCGGCTATAATCACCGTCACTGCCACAAAAATCATGCGCATCATCGGCTTTGCCGACTGGATAATCAATTCTGTCGGTTCATACATATAAATCGTCCAGTCCGTTGTCGCAAGCGGTGTACTGATAACCGTGTAATCGCCGCTGCCGTCCCGTATTCCACAAAAGTCTGCAAAATTTAACGCCTTATCCACATTTTCACCGGTAAAGCTGTGGAATTCATACACCTCGCTGCCCGCAGAATCGACAATATAAATCCCGTAGTTTTTCTGCGTATTTTCTTCAAGTGCTTCAAACACCTTATCATAATCCACTGAAATGTATAAAATGCCGAGTTTATTCTTCTGATAGAGCAGTGACATTTTTCGTGCCGATGACAGCGTGTGCGCCGAGCTGTCCGCAAACCACTGAATCGTTGTATGTTCCTTTGACGTATCAAACCACGGTGCAGCTTCAATTTCAGACAGTGGGGCAAGCGTGGTATCGTGCTTTACCGTGCCTTCTGCGTAAATCGTCACCTGTTTCACGTCTTCGTGGAAATATTTAAGCGACGATAGCATCGGGTCAAACAACAGCACAAGCTGGTCGTACATTTCATAATCGCTTTTATAGTCGTAGCTGACAACCCGCGAAATCGTTTCATTAAAGGTGATGTAATTGGACAGGTTGTTATACACCTCTAACTTGGTATCAATGCCCGCTCCCGCCTGATTGACAAAATTCTGGATACTTTTCGTATCGCGCTCAATTAAAATATGCTTCATCTGCCCGTAGGAAAATGTAAACAGCACAATAACCGGCAGTACTGCCGTGAGCAGGTAAATCCCTGCCAGCCTGTATTTCAACTTCATATTTTTTATATTCATCTTAAATTCCATTTCTGAATTTCTGAGGACTCACCCCGTAGCACTCGCGAAAACTCTGGCAGAAGTACGAAACATTCTGATAACCGCACGCTTCGCTGATATTTACAATTTTCATATTTGTATTTTCAAGCATATCCTTTGCCTTTTCCATGCGGTACTGCTTGATAAATTTACTTAAATTCTGTCCGGTTTCTTTTTTAAAAACCGTACTTAAATAACTCGGTGCCAGATACACCATGTCTGCAAGCTGTTCTACGCCCAGTTCATCCCCGAAATGCGTATAAATATACTTTTTGACTGTTTCAATTTCTTTATGCTGTGTCTGCGGATTTTTTGCAAATGCCGCTTCCAGCTTATCAATATGGCTGTTGACAATCGACACAATACAGTTAAAATCCCCGGACTTATACAATGTATCAATTTCCTTATTAAATTCCTCTTCCCGCGTCTCAGGCAGATTCTGATAGAAATCTTTTAACAGATTAGAAAAAATAAATTTAATATAAATCTGTGAAAAATATGATTTTTTGCGGTACTTGGCACACATTCTGTCAAAATGCTCCCGGAGCGCCCGGATATCTTTCATCTTAATATCCTGTTTCATCTGTTTCATGAGCGTGTCGTCATCAATCTGCACCAGCACCGGCGTTTCCTCACTGATATCCTCAGAATACACATACACATCGGGACGGTAAAACCTATTTTCCATCAGAGCTTCGAGCATATCCATTGTCTGCGGTATTTTTTCATAATCGTCAATTTCGCCTGAAATTGCAAAATGACAGTGTTCGCCGTATTTTTTGAAAACGGCATCATGCAGCTTTTGTGCTGTCTGCTGCAGGGTCATGTAATGCGGACTGGCATTTAATAAAAGCACTGCCTGCTGCGGGTTTAAGTTTAAATACTGATATTCTTCACTCATATTTTCTTCAAGTATCTCCGCCTGAAAATCAAGCGCTTTTTTCCCAAAAAATTCTCGGTCAAACTCAAGAAATACAATCCGGTGGAAGTGATTCCAGAAATTTTCTCCCGCAAGATTTCCTGCCAATGTATGCACCTGTTCTGCACCGCCCCCATTAAATAAGGTATATAAAAGATATTCCCGCATATAGCTGCTCTGCTGCAGACGTTGTTCATTTTCAACATACTGCTTTTGCAGTTCCCCTGTAACCTTCTCTATGGTCTGTGCAAATTCCTGTGGATTGACCGGCTTTAAAATGTAGTCCGATACGCCAAGACGCACTGCCAGCTTGGCATACTCAAATTCATTATACCCGCTGAATATAATTGTTTTTAATGTAAACCCCTCTTCTTTGGCTGCTCCAATAAGTTCTATGCCGTCCATAAACGGCATTTTTACATCAGTCAGCAATATATCTATCTTTTTCCCCTGATTGCGCATTGAACAAAGCTGCTCGAGTGCTGCTTTGCCGTTTGGTGCTTCATAGATTTCAAACGGCTCTGCCTGCTTCTTTAACAGAAATTTGATTCCGTTACGTTCAATCTTTTCATCATCCACTATTAAAATTGTATACATACCATTCCCCATTCTGTCCATTTACTATATAGCCAGTATACCACACCTTCCATTTAATGTAAAAAATAACTGGCTTTTGAACTGCCAATATACTATAATGTCGCTATAGAAGTGCCTTTGCGCACTTCCCGATGATAACAGTGTGCTGTATATCAGACACAGAAATGAGGTCTTTATGAAACATATCTTACATATATTCCGCAAAGACGTTACCGGTCTTAGCCGCAATTTATTCGCTTTGGTGATTGCGGGCGGATTGTGTATTATTCCGTCCCTGTATGCGTGGTTTAACATTTATTCCAACTGGGACCCGTATGCCAACACATCTTCCTTAAAGGTTGCCGTTGTATCTGAAGACAGTGGATTTTCTTCAAAGGGAAGCGACCCTGTCAATATGGGAAATCAGGTTGTGGAACAGCTGCATGACAATACCGGTGTCGGCTGGGTTTTCCCGGAGGATACAGATGCTGCACTGAAAGGCGTCTATGACGGCAGTTATTATGCGGCTATTATTATCGGGGACGATTTCAGCCGCAGCCTGTTTGACTTTTTAGACAACGGCATGAATCACCCAAGCGTGACTTATTACGAAAATTCAAAGAAAAATGCCGTTGCCACAAAGATTACCGACACGGCAAGCTCTACACTGCAACAGACGATTAACACAGAATTTATTAACGTTGCCGCACAGACGGCATTAAGCGGTCTTGAAAGTATTACCCAAAATGATTCTTCAATTTCCGATAAGCTGATTGACGATATGAAAACCATTCAGGATAATCTGTCCGGTTATGCCGATACCATTGCCACTTTCCAGAACGGCAATGCTTCTTTATCAGAAAATCTGGAATCCATGAGTGCATTGATTCCGGAATTACAGGATATTTTAGAAAATTCAAAAGATACAACAAAGCTGACACAGTCTGCACTGTCCCGCTCTGTCGATAACATGACCGACCAGCTTGACACAACACTTGCCGCCATGGAAACCATTTCCGAACAGGTGCAGAAACAGTTAGACACAGCACAAAATAAAATCACAAGCGATACACAAGGGGCATCCGATGCACTTTCTGCCGCATTAGACAGCTTAAACTCCCTGCTTGAGCAGAATCATAAACTGGATGACCTTTTAAACAAATTAGATGATCTGGAATATATTGACCATAACATTATTGCACAAATCCGCGGACAGCTTGAAGCGATTGCTACTTTACAGGACCTTGCAAAGAATCTGATTGACCAGACTTCTTCGATCGTAAAAGAAACACCGGAAATTGCCGCCGCAAAGGCAGAGGTGCTGCATTCCCTGTTATCCTCCTGCCTTGATAAAATGACACAGACCCAGCAGAAGTATCACACCATTGCTTCATCCGGTTTAAGTTCATTAAAAATCACCGTGAACGCAGCTGCGGATTCTGCCTATAAATCACTTGAAAATTCAGGCAGCCAGCTAAACAGCTTAGAACAGATTTTACTCGGAACCAGCAAAATCGCCCTGACGGCAAACCAGACCCTTGGCGATACCGGAACGATTATTTCGGGCATGTCCGATAAAATCCAGCTGATTTTAACTTCCTTAAATAATATTACGGATTCTTCGGCTTATCAGACGCTTTCACAGTTATTACATGCCGATGCGGTCTCCTATGCCGAATTTATTGCAACTCCTGTGGAAGTGGAACAGATTGATGTCTACCCGGCAGTCAACTACGGTACGGCAGTTACACCGTTTTACACAGCACTGGCGCTGTGGGTCGGCGGTATCGTACTCGTGGCACTGATGAAAGTACACGTTGACAATAATCCGAAGATGGAACTGATGGCGAAACCGCACGAACTGTATCTGGGCAGATTCCTTTTATTCTTTGTGATGGGACAGATACAAAGCCTGATTATTGTACTCGGCGATTTATATTTATTAAAGGTATCCTGTGAACATCCGGGGCTGCTCATTTTGACGGCTTCTGTCGCAAGCTTTGTGTTTGTCCTGCTGATTTACACGCTGACACTTTCCTTTGGCGATGTCGGAAAGACCATTGCCGTTGTTATGGTTGTTATCCAGATTGCCGGTTCGAGCGGTACATTCCCGATTGAACTGCTGCCGCAGTTTTTCCAGAACGTGTACCTGTACTTCCCATTCCCGTATGCGATTAACGCCATGCGTGAAGCCATCAGCGGCATGTATGAAATGGACTACTTTATTTATATGGGAAAACTGCTGATTTTTGCCGCAGCTTCCCTTTTACTCGGACTGGTAATCCGCAAACCGTTCATTCCGCTCAATCACTTCTTTGAGGAAAAGATGAAAGAAACCAAAATGATGTAATCAATACATATTTGTTAGTGAGGTAGAACTATGACTTTAAAAAACAGCCCTGTGGCAGATGACCTTCTGGCAACACCCATAACACGGACTTCTGCCAGAAACCTGTCCGATTCCGGTTCACCGGATACGGATTTTTCGGACGGGTCTTCGTCTAAGAACGGACGTGATGAAGATTTTAACACGACTTTAATGCAGATTCAGGAATTCAGCCATACACTGCATGAACGCAATCAGAAGCGTATTAAAGCGGGACTCTGGTGTATTGCCATTATCCCGATGATTTTCCTTATTTTGTTGCTGCATATGGAGAGTTCAAAGGTTGTGTATCTTTTATTATGGGTAATTTCACTCTTTTTAATTTCTGCATATCTGGTAACAGTCGCTTACATTGATGACCAGATGCAAAAAAAATTAAAACAGCTCGGACTGGATTTGAAAGAGGGACACGACCACCTTGTACAGGATTTACCATCCCGTCTCAATAACAACTTACAGTCGATTATCACTGCTGCAAAGGAGATTAAACTATGAAAAATATTTTTCTTGTTTTTATACAGGACCTCAAACGTATCAGTACCAATGTGGTCGCCATTGTTGTACTGATTGGTCTTACCGTCATTCCATCCCTGTATGCGTGGTTTAACACTCTGTCAAACTGGGACCCGTACGGAACGGAATCCACTTCCCGCATCAAGGTTGCTGTGGCGTCTGATGATCCGGGTGTAACTATTGACGGTGTGACTGTAAATATCGGCGACCAGATTATTTCTAATTTAAAAGCCAATACAACCATCGGCTGGGTGTTTACGGATTCCACGCAGGAAGCCATTGACGGCGTGTACAGCGGCGACTACTATGCCGCACTGGTTCTACCGTCTGACTTTACAAGCGATATGGTAAGTTTTCTCTCGGATTCCCTAGAACATCCGCAGATTCAGTATTACTGTAATCAGAAGAAAAATGCCATTGCGCCGAAAATTACGGATAAGGCAAAAAAAGCAGTTCAGTCCCAGACTAATTCCACCTTTGTGAACACTTTAACAAAAAGTCTTGTAAGCGCCAGCTCCGCTGCTATCACCGTGGATTTTGACAGTCTGACACTGGATGATACCACAGGGAATTCACTCATTGATGTCATATCCGGTAAACTGACCGATGCCTACAATGAATTGCAGACATACAATGTGATGTTAGATTCCCTGATTTCCATTACACAGATTTCTTCCGATGTTTCCTCTCTTGCGCGCAGTTCTTCATCGGATTTACCGGAAACACTGGATACACAGGCAGGAGAACTTGCCGCCCTGCAAAAGCTTCTGGATGCCAATTCAGTTTCTTCCCTGTCAGAGGTTTCCGCTTCACTTTCGGAAAATGTATCCTCTATCCGCAGTGTAATGTCTTCCATTTCTTCTTTATATCAGGATATGGACGGCGACATGAACACCTTTACGGATGCGGTTACACAGGGACAGGAAAATCTGACACTGACACAGCAGACTTTAAATACACTGATGACTAAGCTTTCCGATTCTATTGAATTACTCAATAAAATCGCTTCCGACCCGGAATATGATTTTGTGAATGAAATTTTAGGCAGTGACCCGCAGACACTGGCAGACTTTATTGCCTCACCGGTAGAAATTACGACCAAAAAGATTTATGAAATTTCAGCTTACGGTTCTGCCGTTTCACCGTTTTACACGGTCCTTTCCATCTGGGTCGGCGGTCTGATTATGGTGGCTATCATTCATACACAGGTGAAAAAATCCAAACACCTGCCGGCCGGTGTAAAGCCGTATCAGAAATTTTTCGGACGATACCTGACATTTTACTGTATCGGGCAGTTGCAGACACTTCTGATTGTACTCGGAAATCTGTTTTATATCCAGATTCAGTGTCCGCACCCGGTTTTATACTGGTTTGCATGTTCTGTCACCAGCCTGGTCTTTACGATTTTTATGTATGCACTGACGGTTGCCTTTGGCAATATCGGTGAAGCCCTTGCAATTATTTTCATGGTAGTCCAGGTTGCCGGAAGCGGCGGTACGTTCCCGATTGACGTCCTGCCAAAGGTTTACCGGATGATTTACCGCTACCTGCCGTTCCCATATGCCATGGATGCCCTGCGCGAAACGATTGGCGGCATGTACGGCAATTATTATTGGGAATGTATCGGCAGACTCTTTATCTATATTATCATTGCCATTCTCATCGGTCTTGTCCTTCGCAAGCCGTTTGAACAGCTCAATCACTATATGGAACGGAGTAAGGAAAATTCCGGAGTGATGCTGTAGGAGGCAAAAAAACAACCCGCATTTTCCACACGCTGTTTGACGGAAAATACGGGTTGTTTTTTGCCCTTGGAGGGGGCGGGCGGAAAGATTATGGGTGATTTCTCCTTGGCGGGGACGGAAAGGTTTTGTGTTTTTTGCCGCCTGTTTACTTTTTGCCCAGCTTACAGTTTCCAGATATCGGTGTTGTACTGGCGGATGGTGCGGTCGGAGGAGAAGAAGCCTGCCATAGCGGTGTTTATCAGCATTTTTCTGCCCCATGCGGCTCTGTCTTTGTAGTCTGCAAGCGCCTGTTCTTTTACCTTTACATATTCCTTGAAATCCAACAGTGTCATGAACCAGTCTTTGCTGATGATTTCATGGTGCAGACGGGATAAGTTTTCTTCATCACCATACTGCTTTAACTCATCTGAAATGATAAAATCAACACATTTTTTTATCATTTCATCATTTTCATAAAGGTCCTTTGCACAGTAATCGGCATTTTTGTAATGCGCAATGACTTCGTCACTGGATGCACCAAAGGTATAGATATTGTCTTTGCCGACAAGCTGCGCAATCTCGACATTTGCACCGTCAAATGTTCCGAGGGTCAGTGCACCGTTTAACATAAATTTCATATTGCCCGTTCCGGAAGCTTCCTTGGAAGCCAGCGAAATCTGCTCTGAAATATCGCACGCCGGAATCAGCTTTTCCGCCATCGTCACATTATAATTTTCCACCATGACAACCTTTAAATACGGACTGACATCCGGGTCATTTGCAATCAATTCACCCAGACACAAAATTAAGTGAATAATATCTTTTGCAATCGTATATGCTTTTGCCGCCTTCGCACCGAAAATAACCGTAACCGGAGTATCCGGAATATTTCCGGCCTTAATCTCAAAATATTTGTAAATGACATACAATGCGTTCATCTGCTGGCGCTTGTACTCATGCAGGCGCTTTACCTGAATGTCAAAGACCGACTGCGGATTGATTTTTACACCGCATTTTTCCTGCATATATGCAGCTAGACGTTTCTTATTTTCCGCCTTAATTTCAAGCATGCGCGCAATCACATTTTCATCATCTGCATATTTTATAAGCTGTGAAAGTTCCCCTGCTTCCTTTTTAAAATCTGCACCAATCAGTTCTTCAATATAGGCGGCCAGTGCCTGATTGCAGTGCAGTAACCACCTTCTGAACGTAATGCCGTTGGTTTTATTGTTAAATTTTTCAGGATAAATGCGGTAAAAAGATTTCAGTTCTTCCTGCATCAAAATCTCCGTATGCAGCTTTGCCACCCCATTTACACTGAAACCATAATGAATATCAATATGTGCCATATGCACGCGGTCGTTTTCGTCAATAATGTAAACGGAAGAATCCGTATAACGGGCGCGTACATTTTCATCAAGATAACGGATAATCGGAACTAACTGCGGCACAACCTCCTCAAGATAGTCCAGCGGCCATGTTTCGAGTGCTTCTGCAAGAATCGTGTGATTTGTGTATGCACACGTCTTTGTCACCACCTCTGCCGCCTCCTGCATCGTCATCAAACTGCCGTCAATGTCTTTCTGTGTTGTCAAAATACGGATTAATTCAGGAATAACCATTGTCGGGTGCGTATCATTAATCTGAATCACCGCAAATTCATTCAGATTCTTTAACGTCTTTCCCGCTTTTTCACATTTCCTGCGGCATTCTGAAAGAATCAACTGTGCGGCGTTGCTTACCATAAAATACTGCTGGTAAATGCGCAATAACTGTCCGGCTCTGTCGCTGTCGTCCGGGTACAAAAAGAGCGTGAGATTCTTCTCAATCGCATTTTTATCAAAATCAATGCCGTCGTGCATCGGTATTTTTTCATCAACCGTGTCGATATCAAATAAATGCAGTTTGTTGACCCTGCCCTCGTAACCTGTCACATCAATGTCATACATTCTCGACATGACGGACAATTTGCCAAACTGTACCGGGTACTGCACCTCCGTCTTTGTCAGCCAGCTTTCCTTTTGAATCCAGTAATCCGGCTGTTCTGTCTGCTTATTCTGTGCAAACACCTGACGGAACAGTCCCAGATGATAGTTGATGCCAATGCCGTCCCCGTTTAAGTTTAATGTGGCAATGGAATCCAAAAAGCACGCTGCCAGCCGTCCCAGTCCGCCGTTTCCAAGTGACGGTTCCGGCTCCACTTCTTCGATTTGTGCAATGTTCTTTCCATTTTCCTCTAATTCCTGCGAAATCTGCTCATACAGCCCCAGATTAATCAGGTTGTTTGACAGCAGCTTTCCAATCAGAAATTCTGCGGAAATGTAATACACTTTCTTGCCGTTTTCTTTTTCCTGCCGCTCCTGCGCTTCTTTTCTTTCTTCCGTGACTTTCTTTACCAGTGCCAGCAGTGCCGTATAGACCTGTTCGTTACTGCACTCTCTGATGGTCTTTCCATACATTTTGTTACAAATTTCTGCTATGCTCATACTTCTCTCCACTCCTATTTTTATTTCTGATTATTTTTCGATAATTCTGATTATTATTATATATTTCTAAGATTTTTTATCTTGCATAATTACCGCTTAAAATAATACAATACTATCATACTTTTATATCATGATACCAGGGTCAAAATATCTGAACCCACATGAGCTTGCTCATAGGCTGGTGCTATGTGCCAGTGGCACATGTTTAGCACGGAACAATCCATAGATATCATAGTTGAGGCTTTTGACCCCAACATCATATCATGATATACAAAATATATGAAATTAGCGTTTGTGCAGTAAATCTGCGGATTGGAGGGGCTATGCACATATTAGAATATGAAAATTACGAAGAAACGAAAAAACACTATGATACGGATTTTTCCTATAATACTTATCCTTGCTCGATTCCGCTGGATTTTCCGTGTGTGCCGTTGCACTGGCACCGTGAAACGGAAATTATTTATGTAAAGAGCGGCAGGGGAATGGTCAATGTCGATGGTATTTCCTACCCGGTTGTCAAAGACAGCATTGTCTTTATTCTGCCGGGCAGGCTTCATTCCATTGCGCAGTATGAATCGGAAGCATTTTCATACGAAAATATCATTTTTGATATGCAGATGTTAATCCCAAAAGAAGGGGATACGATGTCTTTTAACTTTTTTCACCGCCTGCAAAATTTCCCCGAAGATTTTCCGGTTTTAATAGACCGGGTTCCGAAAGCGCACCGCGCTGTTCAAATCTGCCTTGACCGGATTGACGATTTGCGTACCACCTATCCTGCCGGGTATTATCTCGGCATTAAAGGCTGGCTGTATCAGTTGTTTTTTATTCTGGAATCAGAGATTCTTGCACCGGATAAAATGCGTGAAATTACAACTTGTGATTTACCGCAGCAAAAAAACAGTGCTGTTTCCTCCCGGAAAAACGGTTATTTTAAAGAAAATACGAAGGAAAAGCTGTGCCTGATTACCGATTATATTGCAAATTACTACCCGCAAAAAATCAGTATTGAGCAGATTGCGGCAGTCTGCGGTTTCAGCAGCTCCCATTTCATGAAATTTTTCAAGCTGTATATGGGAAAGCCCTTTATTGCTTACTTAAATGAGTACCGCCTAATCCGTGCCGCGCACCTGCTGTGTGCATCAGATGATGACATTCTTGCGATTTCCCTGGAATGCGGTTTTGAAAATGTATCTTATTTTAACCGCTTATTCCTGCGCGAATATCATATGACACCGTCCAAATTCCGTCAGGCGCGCAGAAACTGATGCTGCTTTTATATCTTATGCACGTTTTTAAGATAATTTAAAAAACCTGTACACCCTGCCACCACATCATTCCATGTCTGTGTAAAATCCCCGGAATACCACGGGTCTGCGATTGATTTGCCGCGGCGGCTGATTGTCTGGCTGATTGAATTGCCGCTTTTATTTTTAGTCTGAAGCTGACTCCCCTCTTGAAGTTCGTCTGCATAATCTAACAACAGATGAATTTTTCCTTCGGTATCCGCGCCTGTGATACGCTCTGTGTTACGGATGTTGTTGGTATCCGCACAAAGCAGGTAGTCATAGTGATGATAATCTTCTTTTGTCACCTGTCTGGCGCGCTTGCCCGCAAAGTTGGTGTATGCGGTCTTTCCAATCCCATGCTTTTTTAGTTCTGCCTGCGCCGGCGGATAGATTGGATTTCCTTTGCCGTTCCAGATTTCCTCTGTGCTGGTCGCCGCCGAAGCGATTTCAAATTGTTCTGTCAAGCCACGCTGTTCCACCATGTCTTTTAATACGAATTCTGACATTGGGGAACGGCAGATGTTGCCGTGGCAAATAAATAATATTTTTATCATGCCTTAAAAACTCCTTGAAAATACTGATTTTCCTTGATTTTACACCACTTTCTACGATTTGCTGTGATAGATTGTTTTCTTCGTTTTCGTCGTATATCGTGGCATAAATTTGTATATCTTGTCATCCAAATTTAGTAAAAATCTTAGTAAAACGGCTTAATTTTCTCATTTTACTAAAGACTTTTTCCACTTAGGTTATCTTTTAGTTGTATCAATTTTCTTAATCTTTTAAGCCATCTTAGCATATTTGCCAAGTTGTTCCTTGGCATCCTCTGCTCCCAGATGCGTATATGTATTCAATGTTACCCCAATGTCTGAATGTCCCATAAGATACTGAAGCGTTTTAGGATTCATCCCGCTTTTTGCCATATTGCTGCAGTAGGTATGCCTGCAAACATGCGGCGTGATTTTGGGTAACTGCTCTTTATAGATTCGATTATGCTTAGCCAATGCCCACTCAAAATGCTTTTCCCAATGTAAAGCAACTTCCGGCATATCCTTCTTATCTAAAAACAGAAATCCCTTATATCCATCAATCACAGGTTCTTTCTTGGGCTTTTTACGATTTTCAACAATACGCTTAAAACATTCATAAACTTCCTCTGTCATAGGAATGATTCTAGTTCCACTTGACGTTTTGGTATCTTCAATAACATACTTCATATCTCTGGTTCTTTGAAGCTAATGATTTACACTGATTTGCTTTTCCTCAAAATCAATATCGGAAAGTGTCAACCCACAAAACTCTGAAATACGAAGTCCGGTTTTAAAGAGGATAAACATACCATCATAGTATCGTTTGTAATGCTCATCATTCTTAATGAATTCCAAGAACTTTCTCTCTTGTTTTCTGGTTATGGCTTCTCTTGTTACACTATCGTTTACAACTACTGTACATAGTTGAAACTCGAACGGATTTTTACGAATCAAATCATCGTCTACAGCCATTTGAAAAGCAGGTCTTACCACTCCACGAACTGAATGAATGGTGCTGTATCCCCTACCATCTGCCTGAAGCTTAATCAACCATGCTTTTGCATCTGACAGTTTTACCTTATCAATCCTTAATGCTCCAAATTCCTCTTTCTTAATAATGTTGATAACAAAATTATAATTCGCAGCTGTATTATGGCGAACCCCAGTCTTCTGAGCAATATACTTTTTTACCAACTCAAGAACTGTCAAATTATCACCATAATGAGTAATGCCATCATTTATATCTTTTAAAATGGCTTTTTCCTTCTCTCTAAGTGACTGGCAATGTCTTCTTCCTACCGGAAGAGGATCTGTCGATTCCAACTTCCAACTGTAAAGAAA
>OGNM01000249.1_pt1 | contig 39031 bp, 31 predicted proteins | sample 1573441 | NCBI WGS metagenome assembly OGNM01 (sample SAMEA2581915, study PRJEB24529) | metagenome | biome: Human gut stool | place: China | collected 2011
TTAAGCCTGTAGCTAGCGTTCATCCTGAGCCAGGATCAAACTCTTCATTGTAAAATATCTTTTTTACTCTTTTCAGAGTGAATTTTCTGTCTCAGAACATTTCCTTCTTTCTGACTTCATCCGAATCTTACGACCCGGACAGGTCTTGACGGTTATTCTTTTGTACTACTTTGTCTGTTTATCTAAATTCTTTCAATGAACTCTTTTCATTTTCAAGCTTCCGTTCGTTGTCGAAAGCGTTTGCAAAGTTAAGAAGTTTTTCATATTCGCTCCAAATTTTTTCGAAGTTTTTTTTGAAAAATTTCTTCGAGGCGCTTTTCGAAGATGCCGTTCTCGCTCTCTTACCGCTCCGGTAAAATAAGATACTTAGCCTCAACGCGTTAACCTCAACACTCTGTCAATCTGCTTGCCGTCTCTCTCGAAAGCGGGTGCAAAATTACAGGCTTTTTCCGAAACTGCAAATATTATACGCACTTTTTTTATAACTTTTTTCAAACATTTTTGCAAATAACTGTTTTACAGCAGGTTTTATGGATTGTTTTTCTGTAAAGGAGGATACAATGGAGATTTCCATATACATTATTATATAATATAAACACTGAACGACAAAGAACAACAAACGGGAAATTCATTCACAAATCCGTAATCTGATACTCCAAACACAGAGAAAAATGACTCACAGCATACAATGATTCCGGTTCTAAACAAAACCGGATTCCCATTTTTTTCTGTGTCGTCAACCGGAAAACAGCATCCGGAAGAATTATTCGGAGTAAAATTTAACCCCAATAATACCCCCAAAAAACGTGACTTGTCGCGTGGGCTATCGATACTTGTATCGTTGCCTTACGTGACTTGTCGCATCAGCCAACGCGACAAGTCGCGTTTTTTAAGCCAGCAAAGACCTCAATTCACCATCAATTATAGTACATTCATACTTTTCATCGATGCATTCCAGTTGTCTTCACATGCTCCTCAAGCAATCAATCCACAAAAATCTCCAATCCCACAATAAGAAAACACAAAACAACAATCAAACTTCACTTTTTTCTCATCACCTACCTTATTAATTCTGATAAATATCTACCTTTGTAAATCTATAGACTAACATAATTTCTATTCGTCCCTACGCTTTATGGCAAAAGAAAAAACAATCTATATCTGTACTAATTGCGGACAAGAATCCCCTAAATGGGCCGGTAAATGTCCTGCATGTGGACAATGGAATACTTTTGTAGAAGAAGTTGTACGCAAAGAGACACCCGTAGCCAAACATGTAGCACGTGGTATAGAATCCGTTCACTCAAAGCCACAGTATCTGAAAGAAATTGTATCGAGCGATGAACAGCGTATCAACATGTACGATGAAGAGCTCAATCGCGTATTGGGTGGAGGACTAGTGCAAGGTTCACTAACTTTGATTGGCGGAGAACCCGGTATAGGAAAATCTACCCTTGTCTTACAAACGGTTTTACGTTTAAAAGACAAAAAGATACTTTATATCTCGGGAGAAGAAAGCGCCCGCCAACTCAAACTGCGTGCAGACCGCATTCCACACCCCGAAGAAAATCATCTTCAAATTGCATGTGAAACCTCTTTGGAACAAATCTTCACTCATATAAAGAACACTGCACCCGACCTAGTTATCATCGACTCCATACAAACTATTTCAACGGAAAGCATTGATTCTTCTCCAGGCAGCATTGTACAAGTACGTGAATGCTCAGCCTCTATCCTTAAATTCGCAAAAGAGACAGGAACACCTGTCATACTAATCGGACATATTAATAAAGAAGGAAGCATTGCCGGCCCTAAAGTTTTGGAACACATTGTAGATACTGTTCTCCAGTTTGAAGGTGACCAACATTATATGTACCGCATTTTGCGAAGTATTAAAAACCGCTTCGGAAGTACGGCCGAATTAGGTATCTACGAAATGCGACAAGATGGATTACGTCAGGTAAGCAATCCTTCCGAACTATTACTTACTCAAGATCATGAAGGAATGAGCGGAGTCGCCATTGCCTGCGCAGTAGAAGGCATCCGTCCTTTCCTTATCGAAGTACAAGCCCTGGTCAGCACTGCCGCCTACGGAATGCCTCAACGCTCGGCGACCGGATTCGATCTGCGCCGCATGAACATGCTTCTGGCTGTACTCGAAAAAAGAGTAGGTTTCAAACTGGCCCAAAAAGATGTATTCCTTAATATAGCAGGAGGACTAAAGGTAAACGATCCGGCTATCGACCTGGCAGTCATCAGTGCCATCTTGTCCAGCAACATGGATACTGAAATAGAAGCCGGAGTGTGTATGGCAGGAGAAGTAGGATTAAGTGGAGAAATACGTCCGGTCAACCGTATCGAACAACGTATCAGCGAAGCTGAAAAACTCGGATTTACCCGTATGCTTGTCCCCAAGCACAATTTACAAGGATTGGATAGAAAAAAAATAAAAATCGAACTTGTCCCTGTCCGGAAAGTAGAAGAAGCTTTCCGTCAGCTGTTCGGATAACTTCATCTCAAATATGATAAACGAATACCAAATAAGAGTACTGCCAGAACAGGCAGCAAACGAGCAATCGTTAAAACAATATATCGGTCGGGAGAAAGGCATCGATATACGCACCATCCATGCTATACGCATATTGAAGCGAAGCATTGATGCCCGCCAACGTACAATCTTTATCAATCTGAAGATTCGTGTGTTCATCAACGAAGAACCAACCGAAACAGAGTATATTCCTACAGAATATAAAAATGTATCAGGCAAGCCATCCGTCATTGTTGTAGGAGCAGGCCCGGGAGGTCTCTTTGCAGCCCTTAAACTGATAGAACTTGGTCTGCGCCCCATCGTTGTTGAACGAGGAAAAAATGTACGCGACCGCAAAGAAGACCTTGCAAGAATCAGCCGCGAGCATAAAGTAGACTCCGAATCCAACTACAGTTTTGGAGAAGGAGGAGCGGGTGCATACTCTGACGGGAAACTCTATACCCGCAGTAAAAAACGTGGAAATGTCGACAAAATATTAAATGTATTCTGCCAACACGGAGCAAGTACCTCTATTCTGGTAGACGCACATCCTCATATCGGAACAGATAAATTGCCCCGCGTCATCGAAAATATGCGCAACACTATTCTTGCTTGCGGAGGTGAAGTACATTTCCAGACCCGAATGGATGCTCTGATTATAGAACACAATAAAATTATAGGAATTGAAACCCATACAGGACAAATCTTTAAAGGTCCCGTAATTCTCGCTACAGGTCACTCGGCAAGAGACGTATACCGCTGGTTATACTCCCACCAAGTACCTATTGAAAGCAAAGGAATTGCAGTCGGAGTTCGTTTGGAGCATCCATCTGCTTTAATAGACCAAATACAATACCATAATAAAAACGGAAGAGGAAAATATTTGCCAGCAGCCGAATACAGTTTTGTACAACAAGTAGACGGCAGAGGGGTATACAGTTTCTGTATGTGTCCGGGAGGTTTCGTTGTTCCGGCAGCCAGCGGTCCGCACCAATTGGTAGTAAACGGAATGAGCCCCAGCAACCGTGGTACAAAATGGAGTAACTCTGGCATGGTAGTAGAAATTCGCCCTGAAGATCTGCTCCACCCCGACCTTCAACTGACACCTGGAGAACTGATACCCGGTTCCGAACTGGCACAAACAGAAGCCCTTATCCAGGCATCCGGCAAACAAGAAAAAGATAATCTTCATGTTTTGTCTATCATGCGATTCCAGGAACAATTGGAACAACTATGCTGGCAACAAGGCAATATGCGCCAAACAGCCCCTTCACAACGAATGGTAGACTTTACTCAAAAAAAACTGAGCTACGATCTTCCTAAGAGTTCGTACAGTCCCGGACTGGTTTCTTCTCCTTTACACTTTTGGATGCCCCCTTTCATCAGCGAACGTCTGAGCAAAGGTTTCCAACTTTTTGGAAAAAGTTCAAGAGGATTTCTAACCAACGAAGCAGTTATGATTGCCGTAGAAACACGCACTTCTGCTCCTATACGTATTGTACGTGATAATGAGACCTTACAGCATGTGACAATCGAAGGTTTATTCCCTTGCGGTGAAGGAGCAGGTTACGCAGGTGGTATAGTCTCAGCTGGTATTGATGGAGAACGTTGCGCAGAAGCCGTTGCAGCATATTTAAGTTAAACTTATGATAAACAAGACTCCCGAAATAGCAATAATCGAGCCGAACACACTGACAGCATTAGGACTACAGACCATTCTGGAAGAGTTGATTCCTGATGCTATCATCCGTGTGTTTCCAAGCTTTGCAGCTTTGATAGATGATACTCCCGATATGTATGCTCATTATTTTGTGTCTATTCACATATATTTTGAGCATACCTCTTTCTTCCTTGAACGCTTTCCCAAAGCAATTGTATTGTCCACCAACGAACACCCTCTACTCAAAAACAACATTCCCAATCTGAATATCAGTCTCCCCAGAGAGCAACTGATTCTATCTCTTATGCAATTGCATACCCATGGACATAACTCCTCTCAACACCCCCATTCCTCTGCATCTTCAGCAGAAGAACACGAATTATCCCCCCGGGAGATAGAAGTGCTAATTCTGTTGACCAAAGGATTTATCAATAAAGAAATAGCAGAAAAACTGAATATCGGGCAGACCACCGTCATAACCCACCGCAAAAACATTACAGCCAAATTAGGTATTAAATCCATTGCCGGACTGGCTATTTATGCCGTAATGCACGGCTACATAGAAGCCGACCGAATATAAGTGTAATAAAGTCTAAATTATTTTGATAGCCCACTGATTTTTCCGACATTTGCATAATGTGCTTATGATATAAGATGTTATGCAAAAATTTTTTATAACTATATATTTTCTACTGACATTACTACCCCTACGCGCACAAATCTTTCAATATATTGAAATGGGAAACGGATTGAGCAGCCGGCGGGTATTATCCATACAACAAGATCCACAAGAATATATGTGGATCTTGACTCACAAGGGAATAGACCGATATGACGGAAAACAATTCTACCACTATAAACTACAGAGTTCTAAAAGGGTCATGAATTTCTATCCGGATCTCAATACCCTCCATATAGATTCGGACAGCATCCTTTGGGAGTATGGAAAAGACGGCTATGTATTCCGTTTTAATGCACTCAAAGACTCTTTTCAATTAGTTTTCGATTTACACGATCAATATCCTCACCTAAAACAAACTCCTATATCAACAGTTTATTTTGATAAAAAGGATTATATCTGGTTTTGCTGTGGAAATAATATAATCCGATTCCATACAAAGACTAAGAAGTCGCAAATTTTATCGGAAAATATAAAAGAAAATATCATGGGTATAACCGAAGCCCAAAAGGGTATATTCTATTTTGCGACCAATAAGACTATATATAGAATTACTTTTTCCGATCAGAAGACAGTAACCAAAATAGAAAATGTGGATATAGGCAATATGCGCCTGATCAATTACATCTACTATCATCAGAATACCGACAAACTAATTATCAGTACTCTGATGAATGGTTTATACGTCTATACACCACACGAAAATAAAATCTGCAAATTAGAAAACACACTAAAAGATGTAGGCATCAACACCATTAAGCCATATAAAACCCCATACGAAGTGTTGATAGCCACAGACGGAGATGGAGTCTATAAATTAAATCTGAAGACTCACCAGCTTGAACACTTCTTAAAAGAAGATTACGAAAAGCCTAATAAAATGAACGGAAGCATTATCAAAGATATTTATATTGATAAAGCTCACCGCATATGGAATGTTATTTATCCTACAGGCATTACTGTATATTCTGAAAAATATCCTAGCTACGAATGGATAAAAGAATCAAGAACAAACCAAAACTCTCTTATCGACGATAGAATAAATGCAATTTTACAAGACTCTGAGGGAGATACATGGTACGCTACAAGTAACGGTATCAGCTGCTTCGATGTCAGTGAAAAGAAATGGAAAAACTACCTCGCACCATCCAGTAAGGATACCCCCAATGATAATCGTATCTTTATATCCCTGTGTGAACTGGAGCCAGGAATTATTGTCGCCGGAGGATACATGTCGGGAACTTACCAAATCAATAAACGAACCGGAAAAGTAACATTCTCATTTCAGCCGGCAGTTACCAAAGGAGAAACTCCCGACAAATATATACGCAGCATTCACCGCGACCAATGTAACACAATCTGGAGTGGAGGATTCTACAGCTTGCGTTCTTATAACTTACAAACCAAGGAAAGCAATCGGTACAATACAGCTTACCCTATTACTTGCATCAAAGATAGAGACGAACAATCACTTTGGATAGGAACTATCAACGGACTCTATATTTTTGATAAGTTGAAAAAAGAATTTATAACCTACGACAATCTTCCTAATACCGGATGCGTCAACTGTATCTATCAAACCAATGATGGCAGTAAAACCTATATCGGTACCTATGGAAACGGATTATTTATCTTCGATAATAAACAAAATACACATATCCACTACTATCAAGATAATAGTGGATTGATTACCAATAATATCTATTGCATTATTCCGAACAAACAGGGAAATCTGATTCTAGGAACAGAAAACGGACTGTCGCAGTTCGATACAAAAGAAAATTTATTCATCAACTGGACAAAAGAACAAGGTTTACTATCAGCTAATTTCAACCAAAATGCAGCTGTACATACGAATAACGGATATCTGATTTTTGGAAGCAACGAAGGAGCTATCATTTTACCAGACAGCATCACTTTTCCTCGTAACTTTTCTACACACATGGTATTCAATAATTTGAGTATCATGTATCAGACTGTATACCCTCAAGAAAAGAATTCACCTTTACAAAAGCCTTTGAACGAGACTTCTACCATTCAACTGGGATACAACCAAAACACATTCTCCTTCAATGTGTCATCCATCAATTACGATAATCCATCCAATATTTTATACAGTTGGAAACTTGAGGGCTTTTATGAACATTGGACACAACCTTCTACCAACAATTTAATTCGATATACTAACTTATCTCCTGGCAACTATACTCTTAAAGTACGTTCCATCCTATTGGATAACAACCAAGTGTTAGAAGAACGTAGCATACAGATTATTGTAGAACGTCCATTCTGGTCCACATTTTGGGCTTTTCTGATTTATGCATTACTGCTCATTGGTATTGCATACGGCATCATGCGCTATCAAATTATAAAAAGAGAACGAAAAACATCTCAGGAAAAAATCAACTTTTTTGTTCATACAGCCCATGACATACGCACTCCACTGACATTGATAAAAGCTCCATTGGGAGAAATTCTTAAAAATGAGCAATTGTCGGAACAGGGATTAGTTAACATCAATCTAGCCATGCAAAATACCGATAACCTATCCAACCTGGCTAATAATTTGATGAATTTTCAAAAAGAAGAGTTATACAGTTCCAGTGTTATAGTCAGCAAGCAGGAACTTAATCAATATTTGCATACTTATCTTCTTCAATTTGAAAACTACGCCAAACAAAAGGGGCTTAACCTACAATATAAAAGTAATTTTGAGCACCTCGATGTGTGGATTGACTGCAATAAAATGGATTCTATTCTGCGCAATCTGCTCAGCAATGCATTAAAATACACACCTTCGGGAGGCAGTGTTACGGTAGAAGCTTCTCACACTAAAAACAACTGGACTGTCGTTGTAACAGATACCGGCATTGGCATTCCCAAGCAAGATCAGAAAAAATTATTCAAATTTCTGTTCAGAGGAAGCAATGCCACGAATCAGCTGATTACCGGTTCGGGGGTAGGAATGCTGTTGACCTATCGGCTTATTAAAAATCATGAAGGAAAAATCAGTTTCAATAGCACAGAAAATGTTGGCTCTTCCTTCCAACTGACTTTCCCTATCAAAAGCAACAATTATCAATACAAGAGTGATTCACTTCCGCAGGATGTGTCAAGCGCCTTATTGTTACAAGAAAACATAGACCCTATTATCACTGAAAAAGAAAATTCAGAAGCTCCACTTATTATGATTGTGGAAGATAATAACAGTCTGCGCTCTTTCTTATTGCAAAGTTTGTCTGCCCAATATCGTGTTACAGGAGCCGAAAATGGCCAAGAAGCCATAGAAAAGATAAAGAAAGAACAACCAGATCTTATCCTTTCAGATGTGATGATGCCTGTCATGAGCGGAGAAAAACTCTGCAAAATAATTAAAAGCAATATTGAAACCAGCCATATCCCCATTATCCTGCTCACAGCATTAGGAGACCGGGAACATATTTTACGAGGATTAGAAACAAAGGCCGATATGTACATTGTAAAACCATTCGACCTTACCGTGCTGAAAGCAAATATCAGTAATGTGCTTGAAAACAGAGAACTTATTCGTACTCGTTTCCAACAAGTAAACCCGTCTCCATCAGAAACAGAAGCAGAGAGCTCCCTTCCCCAATTGTCGAATTTGGATGATGAGTTTATGAATAAAGTCACAGCATTAGTCAAAGAAAAAATGAGTGCTGAGCTGAATGTAGACATACTTTGTGCTGCCATGAATATGAGCCGTACCAGCTTCTATAACAAGATGAAAGCACTGACAGGTATTCCCCCTGCCGACTTCATCCGAAACATCCGAATGAAAGAAGCTGCAATTTTACTGAAAAGCAAGCAATACTCCGTGACAGAAGTAGCAGAAATGGTAGGAGTTTCTGATCCCAAATACTTCACCGATGTATTTAAAAAATTTTATGGGGTTCCTCCCAGCACATATATGAAACAGAATAACTGATTATGAATTTTTACATTAAATCATTCCTCATCTTCTTCCGCATTGGTATTTTTACCATCGGAGGAGGATACGCAATGGTCCCTTTGATAGAGACAGAACTTGTAAATAAACGAAAATGGATTTCACAAAGTGATTTCCTCGACTTAATGGCTTTAGCCCAAACGGTGCCCGGTATTTTTGCTGTCAACATAGCCATCTTCATCGGTTATAAACTACGAAAATTCTGGGGAGCTTTTTGGATGGCATTAGGAACAATCCTACCTTCTTTTTTCATTATTCTGGCTATTGCTTTATTCTTCCAGCAGATGAAAGACAACTCGGCAGTAGAGAGTATTTTTAAAGGGATCCGTCCTGCTGTGGTAGCCTTAATAGCTGTTCCCACCTTCAAAATGGCCAAATCAGCCCGTATCAACCGATATAATTTATGGATACCGGTTGTTTCTGCCCTACTTATCTGGCTACTTGATTTCTCCCCTATATACATTATTATACTTAGCGGATTGGGAGGATACTTATACGGACGTTTCCAGAGAAATAAACAAAATCAACTAAAGGAGGAAAAATAAAATGATTTTCTTACAACTGTTTTATACATTCTTTAAAATAGGCCTGTTCGGATTCGGTGGAGGATATGCCATGCTTTCCATGATTCAGGGAGAAGTGGTAACCCGTTACGAATGGCTTTCTACTTCCGAGTTTACAGACATCATAGCCATCAGTCAGATGACTCCCGGTCCTATCGGTATCAATTCGGCTACTTATGTAGGATATAGTGCAGTAGTCAATGCCGGTTATTCGCACGCCATAGGAGTATTAGGTTCCGTGTTGGCCACCTGTGCAGTAGTACTCCCCTCTTTTATTTTAATGATAACTATCAGCAAATTCTTTTTAAAATACCAAAAACATCCGATTATCGCTTCTGTCTTCAGCGGACTTCGTCCTGGTGTAGTCGGATTGCTGGCTGCAGCTGCTCTTGTATTAATGAATGGTGAGAACTTCGGAACAGATACCAGACAAATTATAATCAGTTGCATTTTATTTGCAGGAGCATTTTTAGCCTCCTACCGCTACAAGGTCAACCCCATTTTACTCATTGTAATCTGTGGTGCTGCAGGTTATTTCATATTCAATTAATTCAAGCCATTTATAACCATGAAACATACAATTTTTCCCCTTTACCTGATTTTATGTCTTCTACTTTCTGCCTGCGGAGCTCGGAAACAATCCAGTTCTCCGGAATCAGAAGGAGATACTCTGACACTGAAATATGCCAAAAACCTATGTATCGTCAAGTACAACGACTATACCCTTGCCACTCTTCGGAATCCGTGGGATACAACTAAAGTCTTACGCACTTACATTCTGACTGATAAGTCGAAACCTCAGCCTAGTTCACTCCCCCAAGGTACCCTTGTACAAGTTCCACTCTCACGTTCCCTCGTCTATTCTTCTGTTCATTGCAGCCTGTTAGACGAACTGGAAGCCGTCAATCAGATAAAAGGTGTATGCGATCTTTCCTATATAAGCATACCCTCTATCCAAGAAGGCTGCCGAAGCGGGAAAATTACCGATGCAGGAAACAGTATGAGTCCGGATATCGAAAAGATTATCGACATGCATCCGGATGCCATCCTTCTTTCCCCTTACGAAAACAGCAACGGATACGGACGGATAGAAAAACTGAATATACCTATCATCGAATGTGCCGACTACATGGAAACATCACCACTGGGCCGGGCAGAATGGATGCGCTTTTTCGGCCTTCTTTACGGATGTGAGCACAAAACCGATTCGTTATTTGCTCAAGTAGAAAAAGAATATTCCGATATAAAATCAAAGACTTCCTCCTTATCAGAACGTCCTTCCGTATTCAGCGAACTGAAAATCGGTTCTACATGGTATGTAGCAGGAGGCAACAGTACAACCAGCCGGTTCTTTGCTGATGCCGGTGCACGTTATGTTTTCTCCCAACTGCCACAAAGCGGATCGGTAGCTTTGTCGGCTGAAGCCGTTCTTGACAAGGCACAAGATGCTGATTTCTGGCTCATCAAATACAATCAGGATAAAGACAAGACCTATACAGAGCTAAAAAAAGAAGATGTATTATATGCACAATTTGAAGCCTTTAAAAACCATCAGATTTACGGATGCAACACCCACTACATCCGTTTCTACGAAGAATCTCCTTTTCATCCGGAATATCTGTTGAAAGACTTCGTAAAAATCTTCCATCCAGAATTATTGCCAGACTACCAGTCACGCTATTTCCACTCACTCAACGAATAGACCTATGAACGTATACCCCTTAAACCATAAAGGATATACTTACGGCATCGCATTGTCTGTCGTGATTGTATTGCTACTTTTTGCCAATTTAATATTCGGTTCTGTCGACATTCCCTTCAGCGAGGTACTACGAATCTTGTCGGGAGAAACCTCAGAGAAAGCCAGTTGGAATTTTATCATTTGGGAGTCCCGCTTTCCACAAAGCATTACCGCCCTACTTTGCGGAGCCGCTCTTTCCGCCTCAGGACTGATGCTGCAAACTGTCTTCAATAACCCTCTGGCAGACTCATCCATCTTAGGAATCAGTTCCGGTTCCAGCCTTGGTGTAGCCTTGATTATGCTCACCGGAGGAGGAAGCATTACTGCCGGCACCTTTGCTTTGTCCGGATTTCTGTCCGTCATAGCCAGTGCCTTTATCGGAGCCATTGTCATCATGGCACTTATTATCTTCCTGTCTACTCTCATCAAAAACAATATCATGCTACTCATCACCGGTATCATGATTGGATACGTCACCTCTTCTGTTATCTCGCTACTGAACTTTTTCTCTACAGCCGAAGGTATCCAGTCTTTCGTCATCTGGGGATTAGGAAATTTCGGTGGTGTTTCTTCAGAAATTCTTCCTTATTTCACACTCTGCATAGTGGCAGGACTTCTCATTGCCATTCTGCTTATCAAGCCCCTCAATGCCCTGCTTTTGGGTACACGGTACGCAGAAAACCTAGGTATCAATATCCGCCGCATCCGTAGTCTACTGCTCATTGCTACCGGTTTGCTGACAGCTACTACCACAGCTTTTTGCGGGCCCATCTCTTTCATCGGACTGGCGGTTCCCCATATCACCCGGCTGATGCTCGGCACTTCCAACCACAATTCACTGATGCCCGTCACCCTGCTTACAGGTAGTGCCATTGCCCTGCTCTGCAATCTTATCTGCATCCTGCCCGGAGATGCCGGCATCATTCCCCTCAATGCAGTGACTCCCATTCTCGGAGCACCTGTCATTATCTATGTCATTATTAACCAACGGAAGATTCAATACTTTAACTAATGAAGCAAACAGAGATTGTCATCGAAGGAAAAGATGTAAGTATCGGATATCGACACGGAAAACAAGAGCAAACAATACATAGCCGACTGAATTTCCAGCTTCGGCAAGGTGAGCTGACTTGTCTTTTAGGAGCCAATGGAGCCGGAAAGTCAACCTTACTCCGTACGCTTGCTGCCGCACAGCCGGCTTTATCGGGACATCTTCATCTCTTGGGAAAACCTCTAGCCGAATATAGCGAGCGAGAACGTTCGCGCACCATCGGTGTAGTGCTGACAGACAAGACACAAGCCGGAGGACTTACAGTATACGAACTGGTTGCCTTAGGACGCCAACCTCATACCGGTTTCTTCGGAAGATTGCGTCAGGAAGATAAGGAGTTGGTTCATCATGCGCTTCATGCTGTAGGAATAGCCCACAAGGCACAATGCTATACAGCCGAACTCTCGGACGGAGAACGACAGAAAGTCATGATTGCCAAAGCACTGGTACAGGAATGTCCATTGATCCTACTCGATGAACCAACTGCTTTCCTCGATGTGGTCAGCCGCATTGAGATTATGACTCTGCTTCATCGTCTGGCTTCGGAAGAAAAAAAAGCCATCCTTCTCTCTACCCACGACATTGAGCAGGCTCTTGTTTTATCCGACCGCCTGTGGTTGCTGACGCGCGAAGAAGGCTTACAGTGCGGAGTAACCGAAGATTTGATTTTACATAATCGGATGGATAGTCTTTTCCCCCACGAAGACATCCGTTTCGACCTGATGCACGGTATCTACTCTCCTACAGTGAAAGGAGAAAAAAGAATCTACCTTAAGGCTGAAAACGAAACCTTACGCCACTGGACAGAAAATGCGCTGAACCGCAATGGTTATCTTTGTATGCCGCAAACGGAAGAAAAAGCCTTTCCGGCTTTGGAAATCCATTCTCCATACGATATCAAGTATACGGACGTAAATCACATCACCTGTCAGTTTCAGTCTTTTGAGGAACTACTGAAGGAAATTGCCTGTCGCTAAAATTCAGTGAGACTTGCTCCTTTGTCAGTTTACCTCAGGAAGAAAAAAGGAAACCATCCGACGACAGAAAATACTCCTCATGCAGTACTTACAAGTGAGTAGTGTACTCATCACTTGAAAAAAGTCCAGTACTCACAAGGAAAAACTCCAGTACTCACTTGTAAGTAGTGGCGGTACAACAAAAGCCATTAAAATTCACATTAAAAATCAGTTGTTATAAGAACGTACAATAGTAGCAGATAGAAGAATATTATACAGATATAGCATTATAAATTACATCCTTTCAATAACGTTTTTACAAACTTTTTGAATGACAAACACCCCTACCTGTAATTTGAAAAACATTTATCGGCAGTCTATATACAATAGCCAACAATCGCAAAATAATCAAAATTTGATTTTATAGTAATAAGACGAACATAAACACGATTCATTAAAAAAATTAATAGTTAATAACTGCAATTCAATAAAATATTTTAATTTCGTAGAAAGAGAATGAGAGCTATTTTGTCTTTTTATTTTTTGACAATCTTAAAACTATACTTATCTTGTAAGTATAAACCCTAAAAGCTAAAAATCACCCCAAAAAACAAAATCCCAATAGATAAGTTCTAATTATAAATTACAATGAAAACAACAGTAAACAGAATAAAAATTAGATATAGTATTGAAATAACAATTCAATTTAAATCCATCGCTTCTCTGTAATAGTATTTATATATCGCAGAAAAAAATAGATGAACGAAAATAGATGATAGTATCAAACTATCCGAAAATTTTAAATAACTACCGACTAAAATTATATAACTATGAAACGATTAACCTTTGTATTACTTTTTGTAGTAACAACTTTAACCTCATTTGCTCAAAATAGGATTGATTTAATTGACTTCGTTAACACTTTTGACTGGAAATTATCAGAGATTGCATTCAAAGAAAAATACAATAATAGGATAGTTACCGGCAACGACTCTATTTCAAATATTCATGCAGAAACAGGTAACTGGTTATTAAGTAACATTTACATTGGAAAACATAAGACAAAAACATTTATTCGATATAATAATGAAGGAGAAAAACCTATAATTGTGTCAGTACCAACTACAGAACCACAGGATTCTATAGGTCAATTTGTGGGTATAGATATTGAACAAATTGTAAATAACAAACTTGGTAAGCCTGATCTTTCTTTGGATAATATGAGCCTTAAGGCATTTAATTTAGAAGATTTAGAGGTTGAAACTGGAGATATAAAAATGTGGTCATCAACAGTTTCTACATTTATGATAATTAATGCGAAAAATGATAAACAACAATTATTCTTTATATCAGCTTTTCCTGGAACAAAAAGAGATCCAGACTTCCGTCAAGGTTTTTGGGGAGATTCTTTAAATGATATAAAAAGGAAAGAGGGTAAGGAAGATGAATTCAATGTAGATGGAATTTATGCGTTTACAACATATGTCGCAGGACTTAAATGTTTAAGTGCCTATCGCTTCACTGGAAATAAGCTTACAAGCGGGAAATACGTTTTCCTTAACAATAATTCTGATAATTGTGAAGATAATTACAACAAACTTGTCAAATTATTAACAAAAAAATACGGTGAGCCAATTAGTAACGATAAGGAAACGACAGCTTCAGATTATGAACAAATGATATACACAAATGGAGAACTCGTAAGAAATGGAGATATGAGTTTCAAAGCATATTGGTTTACTCCATTCTCAACAATTGCTATTTTTCTCACAGGAGAGCAGTATGAAATCTCACTTAATATAGAATACTACAGTAATAAACTTGAAGAAGAACGGGAAAAGGAAATTTTAAAAGATTTATAATATCCTCTCTTCATTAAGCAAATTCTATCAATAATGCTTTTTGATTACTATATCTATTATATACAATAATATATCCAATTAAAAAATTAATCGTAATGAAGAAAATTTGGACATTCATCGGAGGAATAGTAACTGGAATGGTATTACTATCCTTAATATCTTATCTCGTAGCCCAATACAATACCTCTAATGGTATGACATTCTTTGAAAAAGAAGGAGAATGCATTGACAAAAGCAGTTTTACTATTTTTCAAGTTTTTGAATCTGGAGATGCATTAGCTCAAACTAGGTTTGGAGATATTGTAGTTCTATTTTTAAATGAAGAAGGAAAATCATATTATGATGGACAAGACATAGATATTCCTGATGGTAAATGCGCAAAACAGATTGGCATATTCAGATATGAAGCTAATTCAGGAATGGAAAAAACCGTTCCTATCGTTAGAATAAGTAATAAATGATAAAAAATAATGAGAACACAAATTAATTATACTTTTTAAATATATGCCGTCCGTAATGCCCACAAGCATTATAGGCGGCATTTTCCTTCTTACTACAATATGAACAAGAAGCATTCTTTCTTTGTTAAAACAAGTAGCAGTTTTATTAAAAAAATAAATCACTTATTATGATTACAGCAGAAAACATTTTACTTATCGGATCTATTCTTATCTTTTGCAGTATCCTTATCAGCAAAACAGGGTACCGCTTCGGGATTCCTACCTTGTTATTATTCCTGCTCGTCGGTATGCTTTTCGGAAGCGACGGACTGGGCATCCAGTTCAACAGTGCTTCTGATGCACAGTTTGTAGGGATGGTAGCCTTGAGCATCATCCTGTTTACAGGAGGAATGGATACCAAACTGCAAGAAGTGCGTCCGGTAATGGTACAAGGTATTCTGCTTTCTACCGTAGGCGTTCTGCTTACCACCCTGCTTACCGGTACATTCATTTTCTATATATCCGAATGGAACAGAACCAACATTGAGCTGACCTTTATGGTTTCTCTGCTGTTGGCGGCTACCATGTCGTCGACCGACTCGGCTTCCGTATTCAATCTGCTCCGTTCCCAGCGAATGAACTTAAAGGAAAATCTCCGTCCTATGCTGGAACTGGAAAGCGGAAGTAACGACCCTATGGCCTATATGCTTACCATCGTACTGATAGAAGTTATCAGTAGCGGTAGCGAGCTTAGCGCCTGGCACATCGGACAAGGCCTGTTTACACAGTTTGTATTTGGAGGAATTATAGGCTATGCATTCGGGCGGTTTGCCATCTGGATGATTAATAAGATCAACCTTTCCAACAGCTCTCTGTATCCCATCCTGCTGTTAAGCCTCATCTTCATAACCTTTACTCTGACTGACTTTGTAAAGGGAAACGGTTATCTGGCTGTATACATCTTGGGAGTAGTAGTAGGAAATGCCAAACTTGCCTTCCGTAAAGACATAAATACCTTTATGGACGGACTGACATGGCTTTTCCAAATAATCATGTTCCTTACCTTAGGATTACTGGTCAACCCACACGAGTTGCTCGATGTTGCCGGTGTTGCCTTGCTTATCGGACTCTTTATGATTGTGATAGCCCGTCCGGTCAGTATCTTTGCGTGTCTTCTTCCCTTCCGCCACATCAGTCACAAAGCCCGTCTGTTTGTATCGTGGGTAGGATTGCGAGGTGCTGTTCCCATTATCTTTGCCACTTATCCGGTCATCGCTCAGATACCCGGCTCCAACCAGTTGTTCAACATTGTATTTTTCATCACTCTGTTGTCGCTGGTTCTGCAAGGTATGACTATAGCCAAAGTAGCCAAATGGCTGAAGCTTGATCTTCCGCAAGAAAAAGAAGGAAATGATTTCGGTATTGAACTGCCCGATGAAATCGATTCTCAGCTGCACGAAATAATACTGACCCCCGAATTGCTGAAATCCGGCAACCGCCTGGCCGATATGCATATTCCGCAAGGTACATTGGTCATGCTCATCAAACGAGGCAATGAGTTTCTGATTCCTAACGGACAAGCCGAACTGCATGCCGGCGACAAACTGCTTATCATATCGGAAAACAAGAGCGTTCCACAGGCTCAATAAATACACCATTAAAAAAGTGCCTCTTCGGGTAGTAACATTCCACCCAAAGAGGCACTTCCTATATCTATTCTTATCTCGAACCAATCTTTCGGATTATTCACCCGGCAACCGTCCGTTTTCTTTCCTTTATTTCTTCCGTTCCAGTTCCTGCAAACTTTCCATCTTCTTGGTTTCAAGGAACTCGTAAATACCACAAAGATGTTCTTTCACACGTTTGTTGCCAAACTCATACACCTTTGTTACCAGTCCGTCAAGGAAGTCACGGTCGTGTGATACCACAATCAGCGTTCCGTCGAAATCCATCAGTGCCTGCTTCAGAATATCCTTGGTCTTCATGTCAAGATGGTTGGTAGGCTCGTCCAAAATCAGCAAGTTAACCGGTTCCAACAACAACTTAATCATGGCCAGACGCGTACGTTCACCTCCCGAAAGCACTTTCACTTTCTTCATGGAAGCCTCCGGACTGCCAAACATAAATGCCCCCAGCAAATCGCGTATCTTGTTGCGGATTTCTCCTTTTGCCACATCGTCTATAGTCTGGAATACCGTCAGATTCTCATCCAACAGCGAAGCCTGGTTCTGCGCAAAATACCCTATCTGTACATTATGTCCCAAAGTCAGTGTACCTTCGTGCTCTATCTCGTTCATGATACACTTCACCAGCGTAGACTTCCCCTCACCGTTCTTTCCTACGAAAGCCACTTTATCTCCACGCTCAATGGTCAGCGTTGCATTCTGGAACACTACATGATCTCCATAACTCTTACCAACCCCTTCCATAATCACCGGATACGTTCCACTACGCGGCGAAGGAGGAAATTTCAGACGCAAAGCCGAAGTATCCTCTTCGTCCACTTCTACCAGTTCCAGTTTCTCCAGCATCTTGACACGGCTCTGTACCTGAAGCGTCTTACTGTATGTACCTTTAAAGCGTTCGATGAAATCCTTCGTTTCCTGAATCATCTTCTGCTGTTCCTCATACTGCTTCATCTGCTGTTCGCGACGCTCTTTGCGCAATACCAGATACTGCGAATAATTCACCTTATAATCATAGATACGTCCCATTGTCACTTCGATGGTACGTGTCGTAATATTATCTACAAACTTACGGTCGTGACTGATAACCACCACTGCCTTGGCACTGTTGATAAGGAATTCTTCCAGCCAGCCGATAGACTCGATATCCAAGTGGTTGGTAGGCTCGTCCAGCAACAATACATCCGGATTCTGCAACAACAGTTTGGCCAACTCGATACGCATGCGCCATCCCCCGCTGAAATCGCTGGTCGGACGGTTGAAATCTTCGCGCACAAAACCCAATCCCAGCAATGCCTTCTCTACATCCTCTTCAAAGTGAGTCATATCGATGGCATAAAACTTCTCGCTCATAGCCGCCACCTTTTCGATAAGCGCCATATACGAGTCGCTTTCATAGTCGGTACGCGTAGCCAATTCGTTGTTCATGCGTTCAATTTCCTCTTCCATCTCCCGCAAATGCGCGAAAGCCTGCGAAGCCTCTTCGAACACCGTACGTCCGTCTTCTGTCATCAGATGCTGTGGAAGATAAGCTATGACACAATCCTTCGGAGCCGTTACCTTTCCACGTGAAGGCTGACGCACCCCTGCCAGAATCTTCAGCAAGGTAGACTTACCTGCTCCGTTCTTTCCCATCAGGGCAATGCGGTCTTTCTCGTTGATTTGAAAACTAATGTCGCTGAATAAGGTTGTTCCGCCAAATTCGACGGTAAGTCCATCTACTGATACCATATTTCTTTTTACGCTTGTTTTTAATAATGAGGTGCAAAGATAGCGAAAGGCGAGCGCAGAGGCAAATGGAAAACGAAGTTTTCAAGTTTGAACTATGCCGAGCCGTATCCTATCTTAGAAAAGAAAAACAATTATTCCCTACTATTCTGTCTGCTCATCAGACGCAGGAAGTAGCGGTTCTGATGCATCTTCCTCACTTTCCTCTGCCAATTTTCCTTGTAAGCGTGCAGAAAACTTCTTCTTCGGAGTAATACCCAGTCCCTTCAGCATCTCTGCCTGACGGATGACATTTCCCTTTCCGGTAACCAATTGTCCCAAGGCATTCTCGTAGGCCGAAGAAGCTGTCTTTAATGTATCCCCTATCTTCTCAAACGTATCGGTGAAACCCACCAGTTTTTCATACAAAGCCGTACCACGCTTCACAATATCCTGAATATTCTTTTCCTGATATTCCCGCTTCCACAAGTCGAGTGCCAGGCGCAGCGCAGCAATCAGATTTGTCGGACTCATCAGTACCACCTTCTTCTGATACGCATAATTCCACAGGTTGGCATCGCTCTGCAAAGCCAGTACATACGCCGGCTCGTTCGGGATAAACATCATGACAAAATCCAATGAAGATACATTGTATTTAGAATAATCTTTCCGACTTAATTCATCAATATGCGCCTTTACAGAAGCCAGATGTGCTTTCAAGTATTGCTCCTGTTCTGCCTTGTCCGTACTGCCTATATAATTTACATAAGCGGTGAGAGAAACTTTCGAGTCAATAATCACCTGACGGTTATCCGGATATACCACCAGCACATCAGGCTGCATACGTTGTCCATTCTCATTACGCAAAGGTTCTCCGTTCTCGTCTTTCAGAAACTCCTGACGGAAATATTCCTCCCCTTCTCTCAACCCCGAGTTTTCGAGAATTGATTCCAGAATCATTTCTCCCCAGTTTCCCTGTGCTTTCGAATCTCCCTTCAAAGCCCGGGTCAGGTTATTGGCATCGTCACTAATCTGCTTGTTCAGCAAGACCAACTCTTTAATACGGTCTTCCAATGAAAAGCGTTGTTTCGACTCCTTGTCGTACACTTCCTCCACCTGATGCTTAAACTCCTTCAGATTCTCTCCAAACGGTTTCAGCAACGAAGCAAGACTCTCCGCACTCAGTTTGTTGAAATTTTCCGTTTTCTGCTGAAATATCTTATTGGCTATATTTTCAAACTCCAGATTAAACTGCTTATGCAAAGCCGCCACTTCTTCTTTCTGGCTCTCCAGTTTCTCTTCAAGTGCTTTTTTCTCTGCCTTAACAGTAGCCAGTTCCTGCTGCGCTTCATTGTACTCCTGCTGCAAGTGCTGTATCTGTCCGGCCTGCACAGCCTGCTGTTCCTTTCCGGCAGCCAGCAGTTCCTGCATATGCCCCTGCTGCATTTGCATCTGCTCCTGTTGCACCTGTATCTGTCCACGGAGCGTTCCTATCTGTCGTGCAGCCCACAGGTATCCCATTACGCCACCCAGTATTAATCCTAACACTATATATATTACCATATCCATTATTTTTTCTCCTTCTTATATCCTTGAATCATAAAATAAATACCTATTGCCACAAAAGGAATACTGAGCCACTGTCCCATATTCAGCATCATGCCATCCTCAAAGCTTTCCTGATTTTCCTTGATAAACTCTATGAAGAAACGGAATACAAAGATGGTAGTCAGACACAAGCCGAAGAAAAATCCCCGATGCAAATGTTCCTTCTGAGTACGATACAGATACCACATCAGCAAACCGATACAGAAATAAGCCAACGCCTCGTAAAGTTGTGCCGGATGACGGGGTTGCATATCTACCCGTTCGAACACAAAAGCCCAAGGCATATCCGAAGGAAGACCTATAATTTCAGAATTCATCAGATTGGCAATACGGATACATCCTGCTGTCAACGGAGTAGCCAGTGCAATGATGTCTGCCACATCCAGGAAGTGCATCTTCGTCTTCCGGCAATACAAAACCAATGCTATAATCAGTCCCAACGTACCACCATGGCTTGCCAACCCTGCATAACCGATAAACTTCCATCCTCCATCGGGCAAAAAGCGTACGGGAAGTATTATCTCTGCCAGATGTTGAGAGAAATAAGCCCAGTCGTAAAACAAACAGTGCCCCAGACGTGCTCCAACAAAAATACCTACCACACAATATACAAACAGACGATTGAAGTCGTTCTCCGACAAACCTCTTGCCTTGAACACTCTTCCTGCTACTACCAGAGCAGCTGCCAGTCCAATCATCCAGAACAGGCTATACCAACGAAGCCCGAAACCCAATACTTGGAAAATCACCGGGTCGGGATTCCAATGAATCTGTGCTAACATATTATTCTATTTTAAAAATCCGGTATAAAGATACTGCTTTATCGGAAAACAGAAGAGTGCCTACTTACTTTATCCGAATTTTTACACTATGAGACAGCCTGTTTTTGAGTTCTGTATACAACATGAGCAAGTTCTATAACCTTTTTGCACCAATCAGGTATTTCGAAAAGAAAGTAGAAAAAATACTTTTCCAACAGCCTCAACAAAAGACTGGAAATTTTATATATGTTTGTAGAATTAAAAATCATTTTTGACAAACAATTATTAGCAAAAATAATTGAAAAATAATTCTAAAAACGGGTACCCGATTCATCGTGTCATTCGTATTTATATCAAACATTAAAAATTGACTTTATGAAATTAAGATTGACACCTATTTTAGCCTTTTACCTATTGTGTACCTCCTACTTGAATGCACAGACTACTGAATCTATCAATATAGAATTACATAATGTTCCAATGGCTGAAGCCTTGAAAAACATAGAAAATAAAAGCGGCTCTCATATTTTATTTTACTATAAAGATATAGAGCAATTTAAAGTTTCATGCGACTTAAAGGATATGTCTTTCGATAAAGTAATGGAATTCATATTATCCGGAAAACCACTGACCTATAAGAAGGTACATGACAACACTTATATCATTAAAAAAGAAGATACTGCTAAGGAAGAAAAAGAACATATATTGTCTGGGGCTGTAAAAGATTCTTTGAATATTCCAGTAGAAGCTGCAGTTGTAAGTATAATAAATCCACAAACAGGAGCTTCATACAATCAGTGTATAACCGATACAAAAGGACAATTCAAAATTAAGGCAAAAGGAAGAATTCAATTATATATAAACTGTTTAGGATATTCCCCTTACTTAAGTTCTCCTTTTCTGATAAAGAAGGATACTGTATCAAATATCATGTTACGGTCATCAAGTATTATGCTTGATGATGTCCTTGTTATAGGAGAAAAACAGACACCATCGATACGTGTGGTAAATGGCAATACGATTTTCTTTCCCAAAAACAGTGCTACATTGGCTGGAAGTTCAGCTTTGGAAGTCTTAAAGAAAACCCCAGGTGTATTTGTTGACGGAAATGATAATGTGAGTATAGGAGGCAGAAACGGTGTCTTGATTATTTTCAATGGGAAGCCTACATACATGCAACAAGAAGAACTTGTTTCCATGCTCAAATCGATGTCATCCACATCAGTCACTTCTATAGAGGTAATAAACAATCCATCTGCACAATATGATGCTGAGGGATCTGGAGGTATTATCAACATTAATACTCAAAAACAACCGACAGAAGGCTACTCTTTTTCTATGAATAATGGCATTTCCTACTGGAAGAACCTCCGTCAGAATACAGAACTGTCATTCAGCTACACACAAGGCAAATTCAGCTTGATGGGAAACTATCATCACCAGTTTGGCTATTATGACTTAGACTATGGAATGCATCGTATACAATCGGGGAAAGATTACTATAGCCCTACAAAAGATACAGATAAGCGTAAAACCATAGCTGGTAATCTCGATTTTGAATATCAAATAAATGACAACAATACAATAGGCGGACAACTTACAGCCAACACTCTTTTTGGACCAGGACGGACAAACACAATTACAGAAATCAGAGATTTGGAAAGTAACACTTTGGAGCAAATTCTTTATGCACAAAACGAATATTATATGCAAAAAGGTAACAGATATGGAGCTAACCTTTATTACATTTCTACCCCCAAAGAAGGAGTTAAATATACAATAGATGCCAATTATGCATGGTTCGACGGAGGATCAGGAAACTTACAACCCAATACATATAAACTCCCGAATGGTGAAACAACAAGCGATCTTCTATATAAGTCAGTCAATAGCAGGAATATTCATATTTATGCTTTATCGTATAATCAACAACATAAAATCGGCTCTGGTGAACTTAAATCCGGTATCAAGTATTCCCACGTCAATGCTGATAATGGATATAAGTTTTTTGAAATAAAGAATAATGAAGAATATATTGATGCTACACAGTCTAACGATTTTACTTATAAAGAACAGATACTGGCTGCTTATCTGCTTTATTCGTACCCTATCAACAAAAGATTAAATTTGGAACTTGGACTGCGAGGTGAACAAACTTGGTCTGACGGCCGTCTATATACAATAGACAGATTGAATGACAAAGATAACAAACGCAATTATTTCAATGTGTTTCCTTCTGTAAATCTTAACTATCAGATTGGTGAAGAACAATCTCTTTCAGTCGGATATGGCAGTCGTATTGATCGCCCGGCTTATCAAGACCTGAACCCTTTTGAATATCTGTTGGATGAATTATCCTATTGGAAAGGAAACCCATTTCTTTCCCCACAAAAGACACATAGGGCTTCCTTTACATACAATTATAAACGCAGTTCACTTTCTGTAGCTTATACATATATGAAAGACTATAAGGCACAGATAACAGATACATTATCTACCAATAAAGTAATAATGACACCCAAAAACATAGGTAAACAACAGCAATTATCTCTGACTTTTAATCAAGGCCTCACCCCTTTTTCATGGTGGGATCTAAACTTAAATCTTATTGGCTACTATGTAAATAAAGATATCGCTTTTGATCAATACAGAGAGTTTAAACAAGATGCATTTGCCGGTATTTTCACAATGATGAATACATTTCGTCTTCCATGGAAAATACAATTTGAACTAAATGGTTCATACATTACCAAAAGACCGGGTGCTTCCAATGAAAAAATGGATCCAAGCGGTTATATTGATATGGCTTTAAGCAGATCATTTATGAAAAAAAGACTGACCGTGAACCTCTCGCTTACGGATATGTTCTGGACAAGTAACTGGAATAGCTACAGCTCTTTCAGCGGTTTCCAACTTTGGAACTGGGGAAAAGGAGAATCAAGACAAATAAAATTGAATATATCCTATCGCTTCGGAAAGGAAAAGAATAGAACTCATGAGCAAGATTTTAAAGAAATAGACCGATTGTAAATCTCTATTTTATCCATTAAAAATAAATTTCCTTTTAGGACTATTTTCATTCATGGACTAATTCATCATTTAATAAGATGCAGTTCACAAATGAAGATAGTCCTAATTTTATACTTTTTATCTGCCATAAATACACACATTATGCCATACAACAAATGACACTTTGGCAGTTCGGCACTTTGGCACAGTTTTCGCTATATCCTCAGTGCTTTCGTACAGCGAAAGAAAACAAATAAGTATAAATACATAAAAAATATAGAACTATGAACATTAAACCATTAGCAGACAGAGTCCTGATTCTTCCGGCTCCTGCAGAAGAAAAAACAATAGGTGGTATCATTATTCCTGACACAGCAAAAGAAAAACCTTTGCAAGGTGAAGTTGTAGCAGTAGGTCATGGCACAAAAGACGAAGAAATGGTCTTGAAAGTTGGTGATACTGTATTGTATGGTAAATATTCTGGTACTGAAATCGAATTTGAAGGTGTAAAATACCTGATGATGCGTCAGAGTGATGTATTGGCAGTATTGGGATAATTAATGAATAAATAGTAATTATAAAAGAAAGGAAAAATCATTATGGCAAAAGATATTCTCTTCAACATCGACGCTCGCGACCAGTTGAAAAAAGGTGTAGACGAATTGGCTAATGCAGTAAAAGTAACTCTCGGCCCGAAAGGACGTAATGTAATTATCGAAAAGAAGTTCGGTGCTCCTCACATTACTAAAGACGGTGTTACTGTAGCTAAAGAAGTAGAATTGAGCGATCCGTTCCAGAACACTGGTGCACAGTTGGTAAAATCAGTTGCTTCTAAAACTGGTGATGATGCCGGTGACGGTACAACTACTGCTACCGTGTTGGCTCAGTCTATCGTAGGTGTAGGTTTGAAGAACGTTACTGCAGGTGCCAACCCAATGGATTTGAAACGTGGTATCGACAAAGCCGTTGCTAAGGTTGTTGAATCAATCAAGGCTCAGTCTGAAACTGTAGGCGACAACTACGATAAAATTGAACAAGTTGCTACTATTTCTGCAAACAACGATCCTGTTATCGGTAAGTTGATTGCTGATGCTATGCGCAAGGTTTCTAAAGACGGTGTAATCACCATCGAAGAAGCTAAGGGTACAGATACAACTATCGGTGTAGTAGAAGGTATGCAGTTCGACCGTGGTTACTTGTCTGCTTACTTCGTAACCGACACAGAAAAGATGGAATGTGTAATGGAGCATCCTTACATCTTGATTTACGACAAGAAGATTTCCAACTTGAAAGATTTCTTGCCTATCTTGGAACCAGCTGTACAGAGCGGACGTCCGTTGTTGGTTATCGCAGAAGATGTAGACAGCGAAGCGTTGACTACTTTGGTTGTAAACCGTCTGCGTGGTCAGTTGAAGATCTGCGCTGTGAAGGCTCCGGGCTTCGGTGACCGTCGTAAAGCAATGCTGGAAGATATTGCCGTATTGACTGGTGGTGTAGTTATCAGCGAAGAAAAAGGCTTGAAACTGGAACAGGCTACATTGGAAATGTTGGGTACTTGCGACAAAGTTACAGTATCTAAAGAAAATACTACTATCGTAAACGGTGCCGGTCAGAAAGAACTGATCCAAGAACGTATTGCACAGATCAAGGCTGAAATGAAGAACTCTACTTCAGACTATGATAAAGAAAAACTGCAGGAACGTCTGGCTAAGTTGTCTGGTGGTGTAGCTGTATTGTACGTAGGTGCTGCCAGCGAAGTAGAAATGAAAGAAAAGAAAGACCGTGTAGACGATGCATTGTGCGCAACTCGTGCAGCAATCGAAGAAGGTATCGTACCGGGTGGTGGTGTAACTTACATCCGTGCCATCGATGCTTTGGAAGGCTTGAAAGGTGACAATGCTGACGAAACTACAGGTATCGAAATCATCAAACGTGCTATCGAAGAACCGCTTCGCCAGATTGTAGCCAATGCTGGTAAAGAAGGTGCAGTAGTTGTTCAGAAAGTACGTGAAGGTAAAGGTGACTTCGGTTACAATGCACGTACCGATGTATACGAACACTTGCATGCTGCCGGTGTAGTAGATCCTGCTAAGGTTACTCGTGTAGCATTGGAAAATGCAGCTTCTATCGCAGGTATGTTCCTGACTACAGAATGTGTCATCGTAGAAAAGAAAGAAGAAAAACCTGAAATGCCAATGGCTGCTCCAGGAATGGGCGGCATGGGCGGTATGATGTAATTCTGACATACAACAAAGGGAAGTCTCTTTAGCTTCCCTTCCTCATACTCAAACAAAAAAGTCCGGCGCTTTGCGTCGGACTTTTTTTATTATGCCACAAGACGTTTATCGGGAAGTAATCGGAGTGTATGCCACTTCTTCCAATACATTCTTATAAGCCGGACGGATAATACGTCTTCCTTCAAAGTTCAATTCTTCAATACGATGTGCTGTCCATCCCACAATACGCGCCATGGCAAAAAGAGGAGTATAGATTTCGTGCGGCAAGCCCATCATTTCGTAAATAAATCCGGAATAGAAATCTACATTCGAGCAAACCTGCTTCTTTCCTCCCTTCACCTTCTTGAAACATTCTATGGCACGCTGCTCCAGAAGTTCAAGAAAGGCAAACTCTTTCTGACATCCCTTTTCAGCTACCAGTTCTCCTGCCAGCTCTTTCAACAAGACGGCACGAGGGTCGGAAATGGTATACACCGCATGACCGATACCATAAATCAGTCCACTACCATCATACGCCTCTTTATTGAGCATACGGGTAAGATAAGTATCAATCTCATCTACATTCGTCCAGTCGGATATCACTTCTTTCAGGTGATGGAACATTTTAACCACCTGTATATTGGCTCCTCCGTGCAAAGGCCCTTTCAACGAACCGATGCCTGCAGCAATGCTGGAATACGTATCGGTACGGGTAGAACTGGTGACGCGTACAGTAAACGTAGAGTTGTTACCACCTCCATGCTCTGCCTGAAGCACCAGCAGCAAGTCGAGCATACGTGCTTCCAACGGAGTATATTCCTTTTTAATCATATACAGGAAATTCTCGGCAAGTGACAGATTTTCGTGCGGATGACGAATGTGCAGCGAACGTCCGTGTGTGCTGTGACGATAAATGTTGTATGCGTAAGCAATGATTGTAGGAAACTTGGAAATCAACTCAATAGACTGACGCATCAGATTGTCTCTTGAGATATCATCGGGATTGGGATCGAATGTATACATTTCGAGGACACTCCGGGCCAGAATATTCATAATATTCTGACCTTCCAAGTCGATGATATTCATCGTCGTCTTCTTATCGAGCGGCATATTATCATTGATCAGCTCCTTGAAAGAAGCCAGTTGTTCGTTATCCGGCAATTCTCCCGAAAGCAACAGATAAGCCACTTCCTCAAATCCGAAACGCTTCTCCTTAAGCAGTGCATGAGCGATGTCGTCCAAATCATATCCCCTGTAAAACAACTTACCGGGAATCGGTTTCAGCCCTTCCTCCGTACGTTCATATCCTACTACATTTCCGATTTTGGTCAGCCCCACCAATACTCCTGTACCATCCTCATTACGCAATCCACGTTTTACATTATATTTTGCAAACAATTCATTATCAATACGACATGCCTGTTTGGCACACTCCGAAAGTTTATATACGATGTATTCTTTTTTCATATACAAGCTATCTTTATTAATATTTACAATGATTCAATCACACGCTGTCCGAATTCTTCTGTTGTCAATACATGTCCATCAGGCATAAAGCGTGCGAGGTCCGAAGTTGCCTCTCCAGCCTCGAAGAGGTCCTCCAACGCACGGATAATCAAAGCAGAAGCTTCTTTCCATCCGATATAATCCAACATCATGACAGACGACAACAGCAGCGAGCAGGGATTTACGATATTCTTTCCGGCAATATCGGGAGCCGTACCGTGTGTAGCCTCAAAAATAGCATGTCCGGTCTGATAGTTGATATTGGCTCCCGGTGCAATACCGATACCACCCACCATCGCAGCCAACTGGTCGGATATATAGTCTCCATTCAAATTCAAAGTAGCAATGACTGAGTAATCTTCAGGAGTGAGCAATGTATTCTGCAAGAAAGCATCCGCAATGCAGTCCTTGACAATTACTTTACCCAAATTCATGGCTTCTGCCAAAGCAGCTTTGGCAGACTCTTCTCCCAACTCCTTCTTCAGCTGATTGTAGCGGTTCATGGTAAAAGTCTGCTGGGCAAATTCTGTTTCAGCCACTTCGTATCCCCAACGCTTGAATCCTCCTTCAGTAAACTTCATGATGTTTCCTTTGTGTACCAATGTAACCGAAGGCAAATGATGCTGCAGGGCGTACAGAATAGCAGCACGTACCAATCGTTTGGTTCCTTCTGCCGATACCGGCTTTACACCGAAAGAAGAAGTCTCAGGGAAACGGACTTTCTTCACTCCCATCTCGTCGCGCAGAAAAGCATAGAACTTTTCAGCTTCCGGAGTCCCCTGTTCCCATTCTATACCGGCATAAATGTCTTCTGTATTTTCGCGGAAAATATGCATGTTTACTTTCTGCGGTTCCTTTACCGGAGAAACCACTCCACGGAACCAGCGTACCGGACGCAGACAAACATACAAATCGAGTGTCTGACGCAGTGCCACATTCAGCGAACGGATACCTTCGCCTACAGGAGTAGTAAGAGGTCCCTTTATACCGATAAGGTATTCGCGAAAAGCATCCATTGCAGCTTCAGGAAGCCATTCTCCGGTCTGCTTGAATGCCTTTTCTCCAGCCAGTACTTCTTTCCACTCGATAGAACGCTTATCATCATAAGCCAGTTTAACAGCTTCGTTTACTATTTTCTGACATACAGGAGTAATTTCTGCTCCCACTCCATCACCTTCAATATAAGGAACGGTCACACAGTCGGGTACTATCAGCCGACCGTCTTTCATATCTATTTTGGACATAATTTTTAAGTTTGTGAGTTTGTAAGTTCTTAAGTTATTTTCGGAAGGTATTCAAAGCACAACCGGCTTTAAACCAACCTATCTGCATTTCATTATAGGTATGCAGGGCAAGGAATGTATCTTCTGTTCCATCCTCGTGCGTTACTACCACCTGCAAAGGTTTTCCCGGAGCAAAGTGGTCCAGCCCACAGACAGAAATACAGTCGTGTTCCTGTATTTTATCGTAATCGGATTTGTCAGCAAAAGTCAATGCCAGCATTCCCTGCTTCTTCAAATTGGTTTCATGGATACGGGCAAAGCTTTTGGCAAGGATAACCCGCACATTCAGGAAACGAGGTTCCATAGCAGCATGTTCCCGACTGGAGCCTTCGCCGTAGTTTTCCTCGGCTACCACAATAGAAGGGATGGCCTTTGCTTTATATTGCTTGGCCACAGCCGATACGGCATCATATTCGCCAGTCAGCCGGTTCCATACACAATTGGTCTTTCCATTGAAAGCATTGACAGCCCCCACCAGCATATTGTCGGAAATATTCTCCAGATGTCCACGGAAGCGCAACCACGGACCAGCCATCGAGATATGGTCTGTAGTACACTTACCCTGCGTCTTTATAAGCAAAGGCATCTGCTCCAAATCTTTACCATCCCAGGGAGCAAAAGGAGCCAGACGCTGTAAACGGGCAGAATCGGGAGCAATGGACACTTCGATATCTTTTCCGTCGGCAGCAGGAGCTACATACCCGTTATCGTCTACAGTAAACCCTTTTTCCGGCAAGGTATCTCCTACCGGAGCATCCAGCCGTACCTGTTCACCCAGTTCATTGGTCAAGGTATCAGTCAGCGGATTAAAGCATAAATCACCTGCAATGGCCAGGGCCATTGCCACTTCCGGAGAAGCTACAAAAGCATGGGTATTAGGATTGCCGTCGGCACGTTTGGCAAAGTTACGGTTAAAGGAAGTAACAATAGAATTAGCCCGCATAGGGTCATCAGTCACTCGCTTCCACTGGCCGATACACGGACCACAGGCATTGGTCATAATCACTCCACCTACCGCTTCGAAATCGGCTATCATGCCATCACGCTGAGCAGTACAATAGACTTGTTCCGAACCCGGGTTGATAATCAGCCCGGCAGCCATCTTCAAACCTTTCGCCTTGACCTGACGTGCCAAGGAGGCTGCACGACTCAAATCCTGGTACGAAGAATTGGTGCAGGAACCAATCAGTCCCACTTCCATTTTCTGCGGATAACCATTCTGTTTTACCTTCTCCGCAAATTCCGAAATCGGGCAAGCCGCATCGGGGGTAAACGGTCCGTTGATATAAGGTTCCAAAGCCGACAAGTCGATTTCTATTACCCGGTCATAATAAAGATGCGGAGCAGCTTCCACTTCCTTGTCCGCTCTCAGACACGAAGCATTTTCCGAAGCCATTTTTGCCACTTCCTCACGTCCGGTAGCACACAGATATTTCTCCATCTCTGCATCATAAGGAAAGATAGAGGTAGTAGCTCCCACTTCTGCTCCCATATTGCAAATAGTGGCCTTACCGGTAGCAGACAGTGAAGCCGTACCTTCTCCGAAATATTCTATAATGGCATTTGTAGCTCCTTTCACCGTAAGCAGTCCGGCCAGTTTCAGAATAACATCTTTCGGAGAAGCCCATCCGTTCAGACTACCTTTCAGGTGTACTCCAATAAGTTTAGGCATTTTCAACTCCCATTCCATTCCTGTCATGACATCCACCGCATCGGCTCCGCCTACTCCGATAGCTATCATGCCCAATCCTCCGGCATTGGGGGTATGCGAATCTGTACCCACCATCATTCCTCCCGGAAATGCATAGTTCTCCAATACTACCTGATGAATAATACCGGCACCCGGCTTCCAGAATCCTATATTGTATTTAGAAGCTACACTCTTCAGGAAGCCATACACTTCCTTGTTGGTTTCCTGCGCCACAGGCAAATCTGCCGATGCGCCCTTGTACGCCTGAATCAAATGATCGCAGTGTACAGTAGAAGGTACAGCCACTCGCTGCTGTCCGGAATTCATAAACTGAAGCAGTGCCATCTGTGCGGTTGCATCCTGCATGGCTACACGGTCCGGACGAAAATTGACATAATCCTCTCCACGGCGAAAAGCACAAAGCGTCTTTTCATCGTATAAATGTGCATATAAAATTTTCTCAGCCAAAGTCATTGCTTTGCCCAATTTACGTTGTACTGCATCTACGTGCATTGCATAGGATGCGTAAAACGTTCTCATCATTTCAATGTCATAAACCATCTCTTTTCTTTTTACCTTTCACTTTCAATTAGTCGCAAAAATATGGTATACTATTCTCGTTTGTCTACTAAAGGCAATATTTTAAATACATTTTAATAGAAAATAACTTATTAGCGTATACTTATAACATTTACAACCATTCTTCACAAAAAGGAGTTATAAATATTCAACTTTTAAAACAAGGCTATCGTAACTTCATACCATCAATCACAATCTGCAGCCCACGTCGTTGGTTGTACAGCCCACGGCATCGTCTGTCAAATCGGCGACGCTGGCTGTACAATCAACGTCGTCGAATACAGAAAAGAATAAATATCGCAGCAGATTGTATCAGAAAGGAAGACTCTGAAGAAAGATATACTTTCCGATTGCGAATATAAAAAAGAGTGGAAGCCTGAAACATAAAAAAATGCCCGACCACTGAACAGACAGTGGACGGGCAATATTTTTATCACTTATCACCAGTATCGTGACAAGAAGATGAATCTTATTTCTTCGGTTTAATATCCAGTTTTACCGGATGAATCATATTTTCAGGACTTAAGATTGTATCGATATCCTCCTTCGAAAGAATACCATGATCCAAAATCAACTGATACACACTCTTTCCGGTTTCCAAGGCTTCCTTGGCAATTTTTGTAGAATTCTTATATCCAATAATCGGATTAAGAGCAGTTACCACACCAATACTGTGGTGTACCTCTTCAATACAATATTGCTCGTTAGCAGTAATTCCCTCTACACACAAGGTACGTAGTGTATCGAATCCGTTCATCAGCAAATCTACCGACTCGAAGCAACACTGTGCCATCACCGGTTCCATTGCATTCAGTTCCATCTGAGCGGCTTCTCCCGCCATTGTTACACACAATTCATTTCCTATTACTTTATAGCAAATCTGATTCATCACTTCGGGAATAACCGGATTGACCTTACCCGGCATGATGGAAGAACCCGGTTGCATAGCCGGCAAGTTCAATTCACCCAAACCACAACGCGGACCACTTGCCAACAGACGAAGATCATTACAGATCTTGTTGACTTTTACAGCCAGACGCTTCATTGCCGAAGCATAACCCACCAGACAGGAAGTATCGGAAGTTGCTCCCACCAAATCATCAGACAAACGGATATCCCAGCCTGTAATATCGCGCAAAGCAGCAATACACTTTTCTGCATAACCCGGTTCTGCACAAATACCGGTACCAATAGCTGTACCTCCCATATTGACTGTCAGAAAATCGGCAGCAGCTTCATTCAGATGCTTGATTTCATCAGTCAGGATACTGGCAAATCCATTAAAAGTCTGTCCCAATGTCATAGGAACCGCATCTTCCAATTGAGTACGTCCCATCTTGATAATGTGTGCAAATTCTTGTCCTTTCTTGCGGAAAGCCTCTATCATGTTTTCCAGACAAGGGATCAGACGCAAATGAGTGGCATACATTCCCAGATGAATGGCAGTAGGATATGCATCATTGGTAGACTGCGAACGGTTTACATGGTCGTTAGGCGAACAATAGGTATATTCTCCATGTGCATAACCCATGATTTCGAGTGCACGATTGGCAATTACTTCGTTTGCATTCATATTGGTACTTGTTCCAGCCCCTCCCTGAATCATATCCACAGGGAACTGATCGTGAAACTTTCCATCCAATATTTCCTGACAAGCCTGAGTAATCGCTTCAAACTGCTGGTCTGTAAGCAAACCTAATTCATGATTGGCACGGGCAGCTGCCATTTTTGTGATAGCAAGTCCATTTATAAATAAAGGATATTCATTCAGATGAAATTTACTGATAGAGAAGTTTTCCAGTCCTCTCAATGTCTGTACACCGTACAATAATTCATCTGCTATTTCACGAGAACCGATTAAATCGCTCTCTATACGAGTCTTTCCAAATTCTTTCATCATGTTATTCTTTTCGTTTAAATAAACATTTTATGCAGACACCTGCGTTTTATCATTTTGTAAGGCAAATATAAGTATATTAAGAGAAACAACCTAAAAATACAGATAAATTCTTGTGTAAAAAGTTATATATAATGTTATTTTGTCAGAACCATAAGAAGACATTTCAAATCATTTCAGAGAGGTATCTACTTTGATATTAGCTCATTATATGTATATTCATAAATTTTTTATGTAAGTTTTATCTTTTCATCCGGATCTTTTATATTTGCTGTAAAAGTCAATACATTTTATCTAAACATGGAATTTCAACTGACCAAAGCGAAAGCGGAAGAGGCTTCCCTACTGACTTCACTCATTCGGGAAGTATGGAACGGAATGGAACAGCAGGAATGGTTTGCTCCAGAAGAAGGAGAAAACTACATCCGCCAACTTATTGAACAAGAAAAAGGAGTCGCATGGATAGCTACAGACACTGCTTCGGAAAAAATTGCCGGATTGTTTCTTATCGTATATCCGGGAAAAGACAATCCGGATAACCTGGGACGAGATATTTCTCTTCCTGAACACGAATTAAATCTGGTTGCGCATATGGATACTGTAGTAGTCCACCCTTCTTTCCGAGGCTATGGTCTGCAACGTAAACTTACAGCAAAAGCGGAAGAAGAATTACGGGCCGCAGGTTACCGCTATCTTTTATGTACCGTACATCCGGACAATTGCTTCTCACGTATCAATATGGAAAAAGCCGGATACCGCTGTGTAAAACAAGTCTTGAAATATGGTGGACTGCCCCGGCTTATCTTGATGAAAGAAGTGTAATAAAGATATATTGTCCGTTCTTTCTTGGTCAATCTCATATGAAAAGTATCTGTCCTAAAAGTTATTACAGATTTATGTATGTACTTAGTCAAAAAATGAAGAAGATTTACCACATAATATAATAAAGGAATAAGAAAACTGCTTTCAATTTGATAACTTTGTACTATAAGGAACAGCTTTTACACAAAGTAATATGTCCGACGGAAATACATGCAAGAAGAATTCTTCCTATCAATTAGGAAACGATAATTTAAATATGAAAAAAAATGATTAGACGATTTCTATTTATTTCAATTCTTTGGCTATGTTTTGATACACTTTGTTCAAGTGCATGCTTAGATGAAGTTCAAACATTCTATAGAAGTTATATGATGAATTTCTTAAATGTTGATTCAAACAACGATTCTTTATGTAAAAAGTTTTTAACTGAAGAATTGACAGCCAAAACAAAAAGAATGAGTAATGCAACTGGAGTTAATCCTATAATACGCTCTCAAGATGTAAATGAGGATGCAATTAAAACTTTAGCAGTGAAAAGAGTTGCAGACGATTGGTATATGGTGAGTTATCTTTGGAATGAAAAAGATAGTACCACTTTAACTGAAATTCCATTAAAAGCACAAAGTATTGATGGTAAATGCAAGATTGTATATATTACTCCCATTGAAAATGGAAGTCAATGGGGAGATGAAATGTTGTCTTGTTGTGAGTGTATGAATGAAGCCAAAACAAATGAAACATCAGGACAATCGTTCATAGAAAGCTTTTATAAAATTTATCTGTCAACCTATTGTACTATATCTAAAGACATAAATACACAATTGTCATCTTTGCGCTTGTCTAATTTATCACCGGCGGCATTGCAGCAATTCAAGCAAGCAGAATCAGAACATCAAGAAGATGGTTTTTATGGATATGATCTTTTAATTAATAACTTTGATTTCGATTGCATGTGGTATAAAAGTCTTAAATTCACTCAAATAAGTGATGATAATTATCAAATTACTTATCAAGTAGGAGCCACGATACATAAAATAAATATTAAGATAAAATATCAGAATGGAAAATATTTGATTAATAGCATTTCATTTTAAATAATAAGTGATATTTCTGAAAGTTGTTGGTCATTATTCAGCCTGTAAAATGAGAGGTTTGTTTTTGTTGTGACTTGCTTTCAAATTCATAACCTTTCAGTATAAAAAACAGCGAAAGATAAAAAGAACAAATGTGACACTTCATTGTGAAAACATCTAAAGCGGTCTTGAAAAAGGTCGCTTTCTTTTTGTCCCTCAATTCAACTACAATCACTTTAGCAATTCAGGCAAAATAAGTAACTTTGCAACCTCACAAAAACAAGTTCAAGAAAAAGACAACTGTATGTTATTATTACAATTAATCATTGTATTAGGAGCAATCGTATTGGGAGCTCGTTTAGGAGGTGTCGGACTAGGAGTCACAGGCGGACTAGGAGTAGCAGTACTGACTTTTGTATTTGGCATTCAACCTACCACCCCTCCCATTGATGTAATGCTGATGATTGCGGCTGTAGTTACTGCTGCATCGTGCATGCAAGCTGCCGGAGGTTTGGAGTACATGGTGAAAATAGCCGAACGTATTCTGCGCCGCCATCCCGAACACGTAACGATTCTAAGTCCTATCGTTACTTACCTGTTTACATTTATTGCCGGTACAGGACATATTGCCTATTCTGTACTGCCAGTTATTGCCGAAGTGGCAAGAGAAACCAAAATCCGCCCGGAACGGCCATTGGGTATCGCTGTTATTGCTTCCCAGCAAGCTATTACAGCCAGTCCTATATCGGCTGCAACAGTAGCCCTATTGGGACTCCTATCTGGGTTTGATCTTACCTTATTTGATATTCTGAAAGTCAGTATTCCTGCCACATTCATCGGAGTGCTGGTAGGAGCATTCTGTTCACTCCGAACAGGAAAAGAACTGTCTGATGACCCGGAATATTTAAGACGACTGAAAGAAGGACTCATTAAAAACAGTTCTGTACAGACTAGTGAAATACAGAATATGAAGAAAGCACGCCTTTCTGTATTTATCTTCTTGCTGGCTACTTTCCTGATTGTACTGTTTGGGTCTATAGAATCACTTCGCCCTACCTTTATGCACGATGGAAAGATGACCATGCTTGATATGCCAGCTCTGATTGAAATCATCATGTTATGTACGGCGGCTATCATCCTGTTAGTATGCCGTATTGATGGCATCAAGGCTGTACAAGGCAATATATTCCCTGCCGGCATGCAGGCCGTCATTGCAATCTTTGGTATTGCATGGATGGGAGATACGTTTATTTCCGGTAACATCGAACAACTGACATCTACCATCGATCAGGTGATTCATTCCATGCCCTGGCTCTTTGGAGTAGCCTTGTTTGTAATGTCTATCTTGCTTTACAGTCAGGCTGCAACCGTACGTGCCGTAGTACCTTTGGGCATTGCACTGGGAATTTCTCCTTTGCTGCTGATTGCATTGTTTCCTGCAGTAAACGGCTACTTCTTTATCCCTAATTATCCTACGGTAGTAGCAGCCATCAACTTCGACAGTACTGGTACAACCCGCATCGGAAAGTATATTCTGAACCATTCGTTCATGATGCCAGGACTGATTTCTACTGGTGTAGCCATAGCTGTGGGACTGCTGTTGATACAGATACTTTTCTAAAAGAACAAAGAGACCGAAAATAAAGAAAGCCAATCGTTTTATGTTACGACAAAACGATTGGCTTTTTCTTTTCATATAAAAAAGAAAGGAAGGGGTTATCTTTTACTCCCTCATCTTTATCTAACGAATCGAATATTGTCCTTCCATCTGCAGATAGAGTTCCCTTATTTCTTCAGGATGGGATGAATTGATATAAATATCTTCATTCCATATAGTCTGTACATGCAGAAAAGGAGCTTTATCTGATGCAAGAAAGAGTTTTACTTTCCTATCATCGCCAGTACGAAAATATCCCTTCTTTACATCTCCCACCGACAAGCCATTGGTACGCCAGGTTATCTCCGGTAATGTCTGTTCTAACGATACACGACGTATTTCGCTGCTTGGTATCTCGGTTCCATACATACCCGAAATACGTAGGGTTTCATTCGTATAGCTGACAGATGTTCCACGACACAGAGGAAAAGCCACGACACCCAAAAACACCACTAAGAGTAACCATCCATAAATACGGCTTTTACGCTTCATTCGCAGAGAAACTCTACCCTGCATATAAAAGAGATAAAACAGTAGCAAAAATATTCCTACAAACGACAGGAAAGAACATAACCGTAAATCCAACCATCCAGCAAGTATCTCTCCCCCGACCAACAGTACAGCAATACCTATCGTGACATTACGCACACTTCTCAAATAAATACGAAAAGCTAAAGACGATTTTTCCTCCTCCGTAAACATGTGGTAATTGGAAAGCAATTGTGGCTGCCTCACCACAGCAGTACCACAAATAACCAGTACCACTGCCACGCATAATACAATAATCAGTCCTGAATGATCCATAGGTTCCTAAATTATATATAAGACATTTCTACATATCACAAAAGTTTCTTTCCTGTATGCAATCTAATTAGTTTATACAACTGTATAACATAGTTTTCTGACCCATGCGCGTGAGTCAGAAAATATATCCCTTACTTTCGTAAATACAAACATAGCTTCGAGTAAACAAGTCTGTATTTCAGAATGAGTTTAAACTTTGTTTATCTTTCAACATAAATGAATAAAACATCCCGCATCTCTCAATCAAAGAGAGTTTGCGGGAGATATGTATTCAAACTTATTGCAATGCTTTTCTTCTTTCTATTTCTGCTCGCAGATTGTTAAACCAGGTATTATATACTTCGGGATTTTGTACCAAACTGTTTTTGGTTGTTTGAGTCTCCACTCCGGAATCTCCGACTGTAGAATTTATACTTCCTTCATAAACAGTCAGTTTAACTTCTGTCAAACTATCGTTCATTGCCTGAATAAAGAAACCAACTTGAGTGGTACTCGCTTCTCGAGCAAAGCCCCAAAGAAACTTACTTGCGCCCGCATTCTCGTTTGCAATCTGTCTGGAAGCATTTATCAGTCCTGTTTCCTTATCTGTATTCGATATCAAAAATCCATCAGAATGTAATAAAGATATAGCGGAAATGAATACCATATTATAATCTGAGTCAAATTGTTTTGTGGTCATAATTTTCATCTCGATCGGAGTCAGTTGTTTGGTAGTTGTTGCACAAGACCACAACATAATACTGCCGAACAATAAAAACAGATACTTCTTCATAATGATTGATCTTTTAACTGATTAATAATTGGTCAATACAATAGAGTAATCTTTTACAACATCATCTGAAGTAAAAGAAATGATTAAATCGAATGACTGAGTATTAGTACTGACAGAAGCTTTTTCGCCAAAAATAAAGTTTGTTACTCCTCCTTTGGAAACTGAACTCATACGGTTATAACTCCAAACCTCATTGTTTGACTTGTTTTTTGTAACCATATTAGGAGAACCAAAGATTTTCAAAATTTCTTCTTGAGTAGTCTTTCCTTTTATGATTTTAGATTTTACTACACCATAAGTCAAATTACTATTCCGAACATTCTCTTCTCCGGCGCCATAACGATAGCTTTTACAACCGGCTGTAAGAAAGCCTATCAGAAATAATACAATAAGATACGCCTTTCTCATAATATTGATATTTTAGCATTAAACAGAGACTTAAATAACGGGTATAAATATATAAAAAATTATTGCTGTCCGCTAAAAGTCAGTAAGCGATGAAATATCCATCCGCAG
>OGNM01000275.1_pt1 | contig 37061 bp, 25 predicted proteins | sample 1573441 | NCBI WGS metagenome assembly OGNM01 (sample SAMEA2581915, study PRJEB24529) | metagenome | biome: Human gut stool | place: China | collected 2011
ATATTCCGAACCTTATTTTCTACGGTCCTTCGGGGGTTGGAAAAACTACGCTTGCCACATATATTGCCAAAAAGACAAACCGTACCCTCAAAAAGCTTAACGGCACAACGGCGTCAACTGCCGACATAAAGGAGATTGTTGCACAGCTTAACACTTTTTCGGGGCTTAACGGAATCCTGCTCTATCTTGACGAAATTCAGTATTTTAACAAAAAGCAACAGCAGACCTTGCTCGAATACATTGAAAACGGCAGTATCACGCTGATTGCGTCAACAACCGAAAATCCGTATTTTTATGTATATAACGCAATTCTGAGCCGTTCGACTGTTTTTGAATTTAAGCCGGTTGAGCCGGATGAGGTTGAAAAGGCGGTTTACCGTGCAAGTGATTTTCTTGCCGAGGAGAGCGGTACGGATATTGAAATGCCCGAGGAATGTGCAAAGAAAATAGCATCGGGCTGCGGAGGAGATGTTCGCAAGGCTATGAATGCCGTTGAGCTTTCCGTGATTGCAACAGATGAAATTGACGGAAAAAAGGTTGTTAGACTTGAAACCGTTGAACAGCTTGTACTGAAAAGTGCGGTCAGATATGACCGTGAGGGCGATGAGCATTACGATATTATCTCGGCTTATCAGAAAAGTATGCGCGGATTCGATCCCGATGTCCCACTTCATGGCCTTGCAAGACTGATTTAGGTGGAGCCTGCTTGAGGCAGGCGACCTGCCGAGTGCGTGTCGCAGACTTATGGTGTGTGCGAGTGAGGATGTGGGACTTGCGTATCCACAGCTTTTGCCGATTGTAAAGTCATGCGTTGATATGGCGCAGGCTGTCGGACTTCCCGAGGCGAGAATTCCGCTTGCCGATGCCGTGGTGATGGTGTGCAATGCCCCAAAATCCAACTCGGCATATATGGGTATAAACAGAGCTTTGGCTGACATAAGAACAGGTAACTCGGGTCCTGTACCAAGACAATTGCAGAACAGGCACTGTGACGGAGATGACAATCCAAACAAGGGACAGTTCTATCTTTATCCCCACGATTTTCCAAACCATTATGTTGAGCAACAATATCTGCCCGATGCCCTAAAGGACAAGAAGTATTACGAATACGGCAGAAATAAAAACGAGCAGGCATTCAAAGCCTATTGGGACAAAATCAAAAAGAAGTAATCAAATGAAAATTTTTTGACATGAAACTGCAAATAAAGTCAGATGTTGCTAACCGAACATCTGACTATTTGCTTTTATTATCCTGTTTTTTTGCTAATTATTGTTTCATTGTCTATTATGCACAATTTGAATGTGAATAATTTGTGACGCAAGAAATTTTATTATTCTTTAAAGGAAAATTATTAGCGGTTCAATAATGTAGAATTAAAGAGTAATTGTGGAGTAGTGTTGAGTAGCTTCACACGTGCAACAAAAAAAATAATTCTGGAGGAAATCAAAATGGTAAAAAGACAACACAAAATCATGTGCCTTGAGCTTTGCCTTATGCTGGCGGTTTCAACCGTATTCGTCGGTGTAGTCAGTGCTTCTGCTGCAACAGGCGATACTGTTTACGTTAGGGTAAACAACGGCTGGTCAAAAGTTAACTGCTATATGTGGACTGACGGTGTCGGCAGCAACGCATCTTGGCCGGGTAAAGCAATGACAAAGGTTGAGGACGGTGTATATTCTTACACTCTTGACAAGGATTATACAATGGTAATCTTCAACAACGGCTCAGATCAGACAGACGACCTTGCATACCAGGGTCACGGCAAAATCTATGACCTTTCAAAGAAAACATGGTCGGATTATGCAGGTGCTCCTTCACAGGACGCAACTGCTCAGAGACCTACAAGCGCAACAACAGCAACAACTGCTACAACAGCAACAACTCCCAGCGGTGAAGGCACAACTGTTTACCTCAACAACGAGGCAGGTTGGGCAACACCTGTTGCTTATATGTGGAACAGCAATTCTGACAGCAACGGTTCATGGCCGGGTGTAAAGATGACAAACATCGGCGGCAATGTATATCAGTACACCGCATCAAAGACATATGCCAGCTGTATCTTCAGCAACAGCGGTCAGTCACAGACAGGAAACCTTACTGCAAAGGACGGCTATATCTACAACAACAAGACTAATCAATGGTCTGTTTACGATACAAGCCCTCTCCAGGTTAAGGAATTTACTGCTGATCCTGCATCAAACATCTACACAGGTACAGATGTACAGCTTTCTGCAACTGCTGCCAATAAGAGCGGCGCAGCAGTAAGCTACAAGTTCTCTGTTACTAACGCACAGGGCGGAACATCAACACTTTCCGACTTCTCTTCTGCTAAGTCAGTAACATGGACTCCTACAGTTGCAGGTGAATACACAATTACATTTGACTTTAAGGACACAGACGGCAACACAAACAACCGTACAATGACTCTTGAAGTTAAGGACGACTCAGCAATTGTTAAGCCAATCATCAAGAGCGTTACTCCTGCAAACCTTAACCTTATCAAGGTTAACTCAACTGCTACTGTAACAGTTAAGGCAGGCGGCGGTAAGACAGGTACTAACCTTCTTTTCTACAAGTATGTTGTAACTGATCCTAACGGTGCTCAGAACACTCCTTACTACACACTCAACAACATTTACACATTCGTTCCTAAAATGAAGGGTGAATACAAGGTTAATGTTTATGTACAGGGTTCTGACAACAGCACAATAAACAAGACTTATACTTACACAGCTGCAGACGATGTTACTGAGCCTACAACAGTTGTTGTTCCTACAACTGCTCCTCAGCCAACAACAGTTCAGCCTACAACTGTTAAGCCTACAACTCCACAGCCAACAACTGTTAAACCTACAACTCCTCAGCCAACAACAGTTCAGCCTACAACAGCTCCCGAAAGACTCCGTGGCGATGTTGACGATGACGGCGATGGAACTGTTCTAGACTCAACATATCTTCATAAGTCAATTGTAGGACTTCCGGATGTTCCGGCGCTCGAAACACTTGACCTCAAAATTTGCGACCTTGACGGTGACGGTGCAATCAGTGTTAAGGATGCAACAATCATTCTGAAAATCGTTGTAAACCTTGAATAATCCAAACATTAAGTAAAAAAAGATTGGAGATATACCTATGACAAGAATAAAGAAGCTGTGCGCACTTGTTCTTGCTGTGATGATGGTTGTAACCGCAGGAGTAATTTCTGTAAATGCAGCTCAGAGTTCCGACTCTGACGCTGTATCTGCGGATACAACAGAAACAGGCATCACAATTCATGTAAGAATGAGTGACGGTACACAGCCATATGTATATTTGTGGAACTCGCTCCCCACAAACAGCGCCATGTCAAAGTCTTACCCCGGTGAGAAAATGACAAAGGGTGACAAGTGGTATAACTACCATGTAGCAGATGTTACAAAGGTAAATGCCATTGTTACAGACGCTGACGGCAAGCAGTATTCTTCGGAGAAAAAACTTGAATCTGCTGCAAGCGCAGACTGGTACTGTGAAAACGGTAAATGGTCAAAATACAACCCTGACGAGCCGGATCCGGTTGGCAGCGTTGATATGCGTGAAGAAACAATCTACTTTGTTATGACAACACGTTTCTATGACGGCGATACAGGCAACGATGTTCATTGCTGGGATGACGGCACAGCCGGCAACGGTGATGACGACCCTGCATGGCGCGGTGACTTTAAAGGTCTCGGTGACAAGCTCGACTACATCAAGGCTCTCGGTTTCAGCGCAATTTGGGTAACACCTGTTGTTACAAACGGATCAGGCTATGACTACCACGGCTATCATGCTATGGATTTGTCAACAGTTGATGCTCGTTATGAAAGCTCAGACTACACATACGAGGATCTTATTCACGATGCTCACCAGAAGGGCATGAAGATTATTCAGGACGTAGTTCTTCAGCACACAGGTAACTTTGGTGAAGCATACTTCTGTAATCTTTTCACAAAGGATACAACTAAAGACCTTGGCAACCTTCAGGAGTCATTGATTCCTACACAGTATCTTCTTGATACATACGGCCTTAAGTCACCTGAGGAATACTGGGCTCAGAAGCCGGGTGTTCAGTATCAGCAGAGACTTAACCTTATGAAGAATGTTACTTACTCAGGCGACAACGGTAACTCAACCGGTCCTCAGCCTGCAGAGCAGGACTTCTCTATGAATAAGATTTCACAGAGTGATACTTACAACCCGAACAACTACTATCATACAGGCTATTTCCAGAGTCCTAACTATGATGACTGGACAACAAAGTTCAGCCAGATTGCAGGCGACTGCGTTGACCTTAACACAGAGAACCCTGCAGTTGCAGAATATGTTGTAGATTCATATTCAAAGTATATGGATATGGGCGTTGACGGCTTCCGTGTTGATACCGTTCGTCACATTCCGAGAGTATCTCTCAACATTATGTTCAATGACCAGCTTATGGACGCTGCTAAGGCAGCAGGCAAGCCTAACTTCTATATGTTCGGCGAAATCTGCACAAGATACACATCAGTTTGGTATCGTGGTCATGCCGAGGAGTCAACTCCATACTACACATGGAAAGAGTCTAACTCTAAGTGGGCAGACAGCTGGAACTGGGGCACATCAGCTTCAGACATCAACGACAACATGAACCTCGTTCTTCAGCATTATCTTGAAGAAGATAATTACAACGGTGATATGGATTCTACACAGCCAAAGAGCGACAACGCTTACCTTGACGGTATTACATATCACGGTTCCGACCGTTCTAAGGCATCAGGCATGGATGCAATTGACTTCCAGATGCACAGAATGTTTGGTAGCGCTAAGAACGCTTATAACTTCGCTATTAACAACGACCAGTATTACAATGATGCAACATACAGCGTAATGTATGTTGATTCACACGACTATGCTCCTGAACAGCCGGATGAAACAACTCGTTTCACAGGCGGTACACAGACATGGGCAGAGAATATGGATCTTATGTTCACATTCCGTGGTATTCCTTGCGTATACTATGGTTCGGAAGTTGAGTTCAAGAAGGGTGAGCTTATTGATAAGGGTACACTTATCTCTCTTGAAAACTCAGGTCGTGCATACTTCGGTGATTATCTTGAGGGTACTGTAAACGCTACTGACTTCAGTGAGTACACAGCATCAGGCACTGTTGCTGACACTCTTGCAAGCCCGCTCAGTAAGCACCTTTCAAAGGTTAATGCTATTCGTCGTGCTATCCCCGCTCTCCAGAAGGGACAGTACACAGCATCAAACACATATGTAACAGGTGGCGATATGTCTTATGTTCGCCGTTATACTGACGACAACACAGACAGCCTTGCACTCGTTTCAATTTCTTCAGGTGCAACATTCAAGAACATTCCTAACGGCAAGTATATTGACGCTGTTACAGGTGATGTTAAGTATGTTACTGACGGTACACTTACAGTTCCGGAACTTGCTAAGGCTAACATGAGAGTTTATGTATGCTGCGCAAGCGGATTTACAGGTATCGACGGTCAGATCGGCGGAGATTCTGCTTACGCTAAATAATGCGGAATATTCCACACTCAACACGATTCTGATTCTGTAATCAAAATTAATTACGGCACTCCGAGTAAAATCGGGGTGCCGTTTTTTGTTATTTTATTTGTTCGTAATATTTTAAAAAAATATGCTTATAATAAAAGTGTATCCGAAGTGTAATGTCAGCTTAAAAATGCTTGACAAAAAATCTTTTGAACGAAAATACAAATATTCCACGCTTAAATATTTCCATGATATTCTCGGTATAGAATAACAATCGGGTAGCAGAAGTTTACATTAAGTAAATCTGTTACCCGATTGTTCTCTTATATTTTTTATTGTTATAATCGGCACTCAAAAATTTCGTTGGTGTCGGAAAAACCATGAGATTTATACCATTCTGCTGAATTTTCGCTTGGCCATGCAAAGACAAGTTCGCAGTTGATTGACGAAAGGTAGTTCTTTACATAATCGAGCAGTCGAGTGCCGATGCCCTTGCCACGATATTCTTCAAGCGTGAACACCTTTGTGAGATACGCAATAAATTCACGCTTTGCATTCGGGGTGGGAATTGTCGGAATAAGATATACAAACATTGCCGAAAGAATTTTCGCATTCTCATCTTCCGCAACGAAGATTTTATATCCCTTGTTTGTGTATAAAAAGGCAACGAACTCATCGATAAATACCGATTTTGTTACACCGTCGGTGTTGTGTTCACCGTAAGTTTCGTCGTCCTCAACAGCATGTGTCCATCTCATTTCCGCAAGCTGAACGAAATCTCTGTCCTGAACCTCTCTTATTACCATGCTATCACCTCATCAAATTATTTTCAATTTAAGTATAACACAGATTTCTGCGATTACAAGGATGCAATTCGTCAGTATCCGCTCTCAATTCCACTCATTACAGTTATTCATTTGGTATTGTTACTTGGGTATTTTTCTCTTAGTCTTTTTCTATGGGTATTATTAGGCTTCAAATTCTGAAGGGGACGGGTTCAAATTTTGAAGGGGGGAGGTGTAAATTCTGAACCCCATGGGTGTAATATTTGAAGTAGGGGGGTGCAGTATTTTACATGGGGTATGAAGTGATATTCGCAGAGTGTGTTGTTGCAGATTATGAGGTGGCAGAGCTTTCGTTTTTGTAATATTCGACAAGGTTGTCCCTGCCGAAACCGGCATCATAAAAATTCGGATTGAGCGAGAACAGATAGGACGATGACTGAATCTTGCCGTATTTGCCGACCGTAAAACCGCCCGATTTGGTAATGATTTTTCTTTTGCAAAGGAATTTTATGCTTTCCCTAACGGTGTTGTCGGAGATTGCACAGGCCTCTGCAATGGTGTGTATGGACGGATAACAGGTGTTCGATTCGTCACAGCATTTGAGTATATAGCATAAAACAGCGAACTGTTGCGGTTTTAGGTTGAGGTCAAACACCTCGTTTGGAACCATAAAAAAGTTTGTCATAAAATCGCCTCCGCTTATAAGCACAAAAGGCGAAAAAATGTATATTTTAATGCATTTTTTGAAAAATTTAACAGACTTTTTTCTTTATACGGCAAATAATAAAGATAATTTTAGTTATTGTTTTCACAATTCAGTAGGTGATCCCATGAACACACGCAGGTAACGGTACAAATTATATAAATGCTACAAACCCGTAGGGGTGGATATTATCCGCCAGCTTGATGAATGGGTTTGTTTTATAAAAATGTTTTGCTGTGATGGGTGTTGTGTGTAATATGTAGCGGCAAACCGTGTTTTCCCGTTAGAAATATAGTCGCAAGGTTACCCCTACGACTTGTTTTATGTTTGCACATAAAACAAATGGCGAACACTGTTCGCCGCTACATTGAATGGTGCAGACGGTGACAATGTTACGCTCGGGCATAATATGTTTTGTATTGCTGAAACTGTCTACACGAACGGGGTGCGGTGACACACCGCCACTTGACAATTTTATGGTTGCGATATATAGTATAGTCAAGGGAAGAGATTAACGGCAAACGCCGTAAAAATTGTGGGGTGAGCAGATGAAAATAACACTTAATCCCGACAAAGAAACAGTAAAGACAGTTAAAGAGGGCTTGAAGAGGACAGGCGGCTACTGCCCGTGCAGAATTCAGCGTACAGAGGAATATAAGTGTATGTGCAAGGAATTCAAGGAGCAAATTGCCGATCCCGATTTTGAGGGCTTTTGTCATTGTATGCTTTACTACAAATCTAAAGATTAAAATAACCGAACAGGAGGATTGTTATGGAAATAGAGCTTTACAAAGAAACTTTTGAGCAGGAGGTTTTGCAGTCGGATATTCCCGTGCTTGTAGACTTTTGGGCAACATGGTGCGGTCCGTGCAAGATGATTGCCCCGATTGTGAAAGAAATCGCTGACGAATATGACGGCAAAATTCTTGTCGGCAAGGTTAATGTTGATGAAGAACCCGACCTTACAATGCAGTATAATGTGTCGAGTATCCCGACTCTTATGGTGTTCAAAAACGGTCAGCTTGTCAATAAGGCTGTCGGCTATCGTGAAAAGGACGATATTCTTAAAATGCTCAAGTAAATATACCGACTAAAACACAAAACCGTGTGTACTTTTTTTGTACACACGGTTTTTTTATTTGTCAGATTAAAGCGATTGTGAAAATTCTGAAATCTTATTTTGTATTATCTTTATTGTTTCTTCATTTGAATAAACAATTTCGGAATCAACAAGGCTCGTTGCAAAATCATAAAAGGGTTTTGCAAATCCACATTCATTAAGTTTAAAAACAGAGTGGCTGTTTTTTTCATCGGACAGGAGAAGGAAAAAGTCGTTAATCTGACCTGTTCCGCAATAACGAAGATTCTTCGGCAAATGGAGTTTGTCTTCACGAATAAGATGCAGACTGCTTTGCTTTAAATTTATTGCGGATTTGCAAAGTTCATTCAAGATTTTTATTCGATATTTGGGTGGAATAGGATTGTAGGCAATTTCGGGTATCTCGGTTATTCTGCCCGTCATAAGAAAATTGTCAAGCCCTCGTTCGGTAAAAATTGAAGTTTTTAACATAAAGTTGCGGTATTGCGAAAGACAGCTTTTTGCACGGTCAAATATGACGGGAAAGTTTGGAATGTCCTTTCTCATGCACATTTCAATTAATTCATCACCTATATACGGCGTTACGCATGGTTCGTATTCAATGGTAATCAAATTTGTGTTTGCAATGTCGTAGTGCCGCAAATGCTCAACATAAATACTGCTGTATCCCATAAGCGTGTTGATATCGGCAATCAGAGCATAGGAGTTATTTATTTTTTGTTCAAAGAGTTCTTTGTGAAGTTTGATTATGTTTTTATCCTGAGTTATTACAGCACTTCTTTTGTCATATGAAATCGTAATAAGGCAGTTGTCGGTAACAATAAAATATGGCAGAACGGAGCTGTTTGTTGTTTTATCGTAGTAGTAATAAGCATGGTAATCTGTTTTGCTGAGAAAAATCGGATAAATTTTGTTTATCATGTTTATGTTTGAATAGTAGTTATCATAGGAGTCGTCATAAGGTTTAAGACCAAAAATATGACATACCGACAAACCTGCTATGTCGGTTATACTTTTTAATAAATTGTTAATGGGTGACTTGTCTTCAAAAATATCGCCGTAGATATATATGGTGTTATTTTCAACAGCTTCCTGTCGCATTATGGTTTCAATTGCGTTATAGGTGTCGGATTCGCCTTTGATAACAGCAGGATATTCCATATTAAGCGATATTTTAAAACTCCGTTCGATAGGGCAATGCTTAACCTCGAAAATGTTATACAGATTTTCGATAAAATTTGCCGTGCAGATTCTGCTTTTGTACCTGTCTTCGCCTATAATTGCTATCTCATATTCTTTTGTTAAATTAAATTTTTCTTCGGGAGAAAGACAGAGCGAAGCACAGATAAGTTCAAGTTCCTCCATGGTGGGCAGTTTTTGACCGCTCTTAATACGCTGGAGTTTTGTCCGTTCAATACCCGTAATTTTGCTCAATCTGTATATAGTTGTATCCCCGACAGCTCTTTGAAACTTTTCACAAAACGACATAATCATCACCACAATCAGTTATAGTACATATAATAAGATGCGTTTATTATTGCATAAAATATAATTACTGTCTGTACTTTTGATATAACTATTATACTACAAACAAAATAGCAGGTCAATGTAACTTGCGGTAAAAAATATGTCAAAAAAACACGAAAAATATGTTCTTATTTACTGCACACAAAATTGCACATATTGAGATAGTGAATTTTTATATGTAAAATATTTGATAAAGGAATTAACGAGAGGGGGAATATTTTTGGGTACGATAAAAGGACAGAAAAAATGCAACCGAACAGTCATAATTAAAAACGGCTCGGTTAATCGGCATCAAAGATATTTTAGTGCTTCCGAAGTCTTTCAAGCTCTTTGTCAATTATCATTGCAACAAGTTCTTTTCCGTGAGAATCAAGCTTTTTGAATTTGTTGTAAATTATATCATACTCCTCTTCATCCTGTGCTGATTTTCGGTCAAGTGAAACATTGCAAAGGTCGTTAACGGTAAGATTAAAATAATCGGCTATTTTAATAAGTGAGTCAACGGATATTCCTTTTTTTCTTTTAAATGAATCATTCAAGGTGGTGGACGCAATTCCGATTTTTTCTGCAAGCTGGCGAATTGACATATTATTTTTTGTCAAAAGGAACCTGATATTTGAAGAAGAAATTTGTGCGTAATCAGATGTGTTCATGGCAGTACCTCCTTTTTCTCATAATTATAGCCGTTTATCTGTCTATAATCAATTACAAAATAGAAATTGTATGGCAAGTTTTTTGTTTGATATTGACAATAAACACAAAATCGTATAAAATTAACTAGTAAATAAACGAAAACTCGGGCGGTGGTATAATGAATTGCGTTTTTCCATTAATAAAAAAGGCTATTGAAGAAGGAAATATCACTGTTGATGACATTGCAAAAAGTGTTGGCGAAGATGTTGTGATTATAAAGGAAAAGCTATGCGGCAAAGAGGATTTTATTATCAATGAAGCAATGACCATAAATATGGAGCTGTTTCCGGATATTCCTTTTAAAACTTTATTTTCACATTATAAAACCGATTAGTTATCAGGTATTTTTGCAGAATCGTGCTGTTTGTCCGAAAAATCGGTCGTCTGTCGGTTTTGGGAGAAGCTTGCTGAAATTCTGCTAATATATAATCAAACCAGCGGAAATAACCGCACAAACAGGAGGAGTAAAAAATGATCTCAAAAACAAAAAGCAAAAAAAGCTTTGCAAAACTCTTGCTTTCATTAGCGTGCGTTTTGTGTATGGCATTTTCGGTTGTTATTCCGGTTAATGCCGAAGCAGCCAACGCAAGTGTAACAAAAGTAAGCGAAAGTCTTGTTCAGGTAAGAATGATTTACAAGAAAGACAGTCGTGATAAGGGTACACCTATTCAGGGCGGTACAGGTTTTCTTATCAACGGCAACACAGTTCTCACATGCGCTCATGTTGTTGATGTAAATGACGATGTTAAGGCAATTTGTAAAGATATTTTCGGTTCAAATTACAGCATTGACAACCTGAGCCTTGAAGTTGTTGTTTCAGGTGATGTAACAATCCCTGTTAAGGTTAAGAAGGAAAGTCAGGAAATGGACTTTGCAATTGTAAACCTTACCGAGATGATGAACAGAAGAACACCCGCTGTTCTCGGCGACAGCGACAGTGTTGACAAAACACAGGTTGTTTATGCTCTCGGTTTCCCCGCAGCAGTTGCAGAGCTTCAGAACAAAAATACATATACAAGCGATGATGTAACAATCACAAGCGGTGAGGTTTCAAAGATTACTTCATCTGACGGTATTGATTATATTCAGCACGGTGCAATTCTTAATAACGGTAACTCGGGCGGTCCTCTTGTAAATGAGAACGGCGAGGTAGTTGGTATCAACAAGGGTACAAAGAGCAACTACTACTATTCCGTAAGCATGAATCAGGTTAAGAATATACTTGACGAACTCGGCGTTGAGTATCAGAGCGGTACGGGTGCATCTGTAAGCAAAGGTGAAACAGTCGCACCGGAAACAGAGGAACAGCCGACAACAGAGGCAGTTGCTCCCGCAACAGAGAAACAGGAAGCTACAACAACTGCAGTTGCTTCAACAGATAAGAACAACGACAACGGCGACTCTTCAAAGATGATTATTATTATTGCAATTGCCGCAGTAGCTGTAATTATTATTATCGTAGTAATTATTATTATTGTTTCAGGCAGCAAGAAGAAGTCTAAACCCGTAAGAAATGTTCCGAACGGTCCTTCAGGTATGAACAGAGGTCCTTCAGCTTATGGCAACCAGCCTCAGCCAAACAGAGGTCCATCACCTTACGGCAATCAGCCGCAGCAGAGCGGTTACAGACCTAATGTGCCGAGTCAGGGTGCTGCTCCGACAGTTCCGAGCAATGAGGGTGCAGGTCAGACAACCGTTCTCAACGAAGGTGCAGGCGAAACAACAGTTCTCGGTTATCAGCCGACAGGTGCTGTTCTTGTGAGAACTTCAACAAACGAGAGAATCAGCATCAACAAGCCCGAATTTGTAATTGGTAAGGAAAGAAGAAGAGTTGACTATTGCATCAGCAATAACAATTCTGTCAGCAGAGCACATGCAAAGATTAAGGCTCGTGCAGGCAAGTTCTTTATTTCAGACCTTGGTTCAACTAACTGCACTTATGTAAACGGAAACAAGCTTACTCCAAATCAGGAAGTTGCTCTTAGCAACGGTGACAAGATTAAGATTTCTGATGAAGAGTTCCAGTTTATGGGCTGATTAAGCAGGTATTAATATGAATTATTTAACAGCAGTACATACAGATGTAGGAATCAGGAAGAAAACAAATCAGGATTCGGCTCTTGTTATGGAGGCAACAACCGACAAGGGAAATGTATTATTGACTGTTGTTTGTGACGGTATGGGCGGCCTTGCTAAAGGTGAGGTCGCCAGTGCTGCCGTTATAGATGCGTTCAGTAAATGGTTTGAAAATGATCTTCCGAAAATTATAGGTTCACCCGATATGAAAGATATGATTTTCCGTTCATGGGAAAAGATTGTTTTTGATATGAACCGTAATATTTCTTCTTTTGGAAGAAGAACGGGAATAAGTCTTGGTACTACCGTTGTTGCCTGTCTGTTTGCAGGCAATGAATATTATATCGTAAATATAGGCGATTCAAGAGCGTATTGTTTCAGCGACAGAACATATCAGCTGACCAAAGACCAGTCATATGTTCAGCGGGAAATTGATATGGGCAGAATGACGCCCGAAGAGGCTGAAACCTGTCCGAAAAGAAATGTTCTTTTACAATGCATAGGTGCAAGCGAATACATTGAACCCGCATTCTATAACGGCAGTATGGTGTCGGGTCAGATATTTATGCTTTGCTCCGACGGATTCAGACATGTTATCACCGATGAAGAAATGTATGAAAGACTTAATCCGTTTGTGCTTAACAATGAACAGCAGATGAAAGATAATGCAGTTTATCTTACCGAGCTTGATAAATACAGAAGAGAACAGGACAACATTACGGTTGTTTTAGTAAGGGTAGAGTGAGAGTATGCTTGAGATTGGTTCCGTAATCGACGGAAAATATAAAATACTTAATGTAGTTGGCAAAGGCGGTATGAGCGTTGTTTACCTTGCCATGAATGAAAGGGCAAACAAACAATGGGCAATCAAAGAAGTTCGCAAAGACGGCATGCAGAGCTTTGAGGTTGTAAAGCAAAACCTCGTTGCTGAAACCGATTTGTTGAAAAAACTTAATCATCCACATTTGCCAAGTATTATTGATGTTATCGACTGTGACGATACATTCCTTATCGTTATGGATTATATCGAAGGTAATCCGCTCAGCAAGGCTCTTGAAACGAGCGGCGCTCAAAATCAGGACGATGTTATTGAGTGGGCAAAACAGCTGTGCGATGTTCTTGGATATCTTCATTCAAGAAAGCCCCCGATTATTTACCGTGATATGAAACCGTCAAATGTTATGCTCAAGCCGGACGGAAATGTAATGCTCATTGATTTTGGTACGGCACGAGAGTTCAAGTCAACAAGCGTTGCCGACACAACCTGTCTTGGTACACAGGGATATGCCGCACCTGAGCAGTTCGGCGGTCACGGACAAACCGATGCGAGAACGGATATCTATTGTCTCGGTGCTACTATGTATCACCTTGTAACAGGACATAATCCTGCAACACCTCCGTATGAGATGTACCCGATTCGCCAATGGAATCCGATGCTTTCGTCAGGTCTTGAAGAAATTATTCTCAAGTGTACGCAGAGAAATCCCGAGGACAGATATCAGTCCTGTGCAGAGCTTTTGTATGCTCTCGACCACTACAAGGATCTTGATATTGAAAATAAAAAGGTTCAGTCATTTAAGTGGAAAACCTTCCTTGCCTCATTTATTATGACGATTGTTATGCTTGTCGGTACAATCGGATTCAGTGCCGGTCTTACGGTTCAGACTTCATCAACTTATGAGAGTTATATTGCAAACGGCGACAGTGCGGTAAGTCAGGATGCGGCTGAAAAATATTATTTGGATGCTATAAATGTTGATCCTGCAAATCCGTTGGCATATCAAAAACTTCTTGAAAGATGTACCTCTGACTCGAAACTTTCCGAAGATGAGTACAACACCATTAAAGATGCGATATATGAACACGAGGACGAACTCAAATCAAAGTATCCGTCGGAATATGCCGATAATGTTGCATATAAACTCGGTCAGGCATTGTACTTTTCATATGTGCCGTCATCACAGGAATCTGAAAGTGAGAACTTTAGTACGGCGGGCATAACGGTTTCTCAAAGATGGCTTGATATTGCACAGAAAATGGGTAGTACCGAACAGATAAAGCACAGGGCGGAACTTTTGAGTTCGATGTCAAAGGCATATCAGAATATGTCGGGCAAATCTCTTGAGGGCGATCCCGTTGAAGAAGTTAAGGAGTATTGGAACAATCTTGTTGAGATTGCGTCACCAAATATCGCCAAGGAAGAAAACAACCAGATTGCACTTTTGATTTACAGAAATGTTACTTCGCAAATATATACAAAGTATTATTGGTTTATAAAAAACAGTCTTGCAACTGCTAAGGATATAAGCAACGAACTTGATAATATTGAAAAGTATGTTAATGAAATCAAAGTAGCTGTTCCGGATGATGAGGAACTTCAAATTCTTGTTAATGAATGTCTTGATAATATTGAAAATACAAGAAGTTTGGATAATTCGGGGGTGAAATAATGGATTTAATTTCGATTTTTAGGATTTGTTTTTACATATGCCTTGCGTTTACGATTTTGTTTTTCATTATTTCAGTCGTTCTGTTTTTCCTGTTTGATATCAAAACAATTTTTAATATCAGAACAGGTCGTGCAAAGCAGAAAACAATCAAAGAAATGCAGGCGGCAAATAATTCAACGGGCAGACTTCGTGTTGACGGAAAGACGCTTACTTCACAGCTCTCAAAAAATGACAAAAAGAATATAGGGAAGAAGAGGGAAAATATTATCGTTCCGCCACAGACGGAGCCTGTTAAAGAACAGTATGTAAATCAGAGCAAGACTCCTTACGGCGACGGTTCGGAAAATACAACGGTTCTTCAACCACAGGCTGAACCGACAGCCGTGCTTTCACAGCCTGATATTCAAAGCTATGATCCTGGCGCACAGACAACGCAACAGCTTTCCGAAAGCGATGTGAATAATATAGGTTACGACAATTCTTTTGCATATGACAATGTGCAGAATGTGAATTTTCAGATTGTCAAAAAACTTGTGGTTATTCATACCGATGAAATTATTAACTGATAATAATTAGAAGCTCAACAGCAGTTTTCTGCTGTTGAGAATTCGCATATTTTGAGGTGAACTACTTGAAAAGTGATATAAACAAGTTTAAGGCGGTATTGGTTTTGCTTACTGTTTCACCGCTTTCACTATTAATTCTTCTTTTCCTCAGTTTTGAGGGAGATTCGGTAAACATTCCCTTAATTTGCATTACAGAGGTTATTTTTTGGGGATGTATGGTTGCAGGCTATGCTTTGCTTGCAATGATTAATAAAAGCCGAAAGTCAAAAATAAAAGGCAAGCAGACACTTAAAAAGACAAAACCGGGTGTTATCTGTTTTTTCTCAAACAGATTTGCCATTGCTTTTGATATGATTATGGGACTTTCGTTTGTGCTGACGATTATATTTTGGATATTTCCTGTTTTGAACTGTGCTGTAATAGAAACTTTCGCAGTATTTCTCTTTTCTCTGCATATGCACAGTATCTTTAACGGGGTGAATTATAAATATATAAAGAGTATATCTGACAAAAAAGAAGGAGAGTAAACAATGGATTTGAATTTTTCAAAAAAGACCAGAAAAATCGTTGCGTCATTGCTTGCTGTGGCAATCCTCCTCGGAGTTCTGCCCGTTAGCGGTTTGACCGGCAATTCTTCGGGTACTGAGAGCAGCAGTTCAGAAAATTCAACAAAGACTATTTATGTCAATTCAACAAAACAGCCTATACTGTTTGATTCTGCCGGTAATTTTAAAGAAATTATACCGAAAGTTAAGAAAAACATTTATAGTACAGAAGCTGAAAACGGTGACAAGATTGCTTTATTTACCGATATAGGTAATGGCAACTCAGTAGTCTTTTATAAAACAACAGAATGGACTCCGTCTGCGTATATGTGGAAAGAAGACAGTTCGGAAAATCCTGATAAAAATGCCGCATGGCCCGGTGAGGCTATGAAAAAATACGGCGATTCTAACAGTAGCCTGTACTATTATGTTTATGAGTCAGCTAAAGGATTTGACAAAGTTATCTTTAATGACGGCAACGATCAAAATGGTGATCAGACCGATAATAAAGATTTAAAGGCTTGGAATGTATATACAAAGACAAGTGCTGGTAGGCCTATCTGCGATTCTTTAACCAAATGTGATGTCAGCGACAATTATAATGTGTATGAATATGCAGATTCAAAATTAAGCGGTAAAAAAATTTCAGCACCGCAGGGCATGGGTGCAGCAATTGAAATTGCAGGTACAAAATATACTGTTTGCGGTGACGGCGCTAAAAGTGAAATTACTTGTTATGAGGATGATGAAATCACTTCGCTTACTGCAAACACGGTTGATGGTTATACTGCCAAGGTAACTAATAGCGTTGTCGGTGACAATCAGATTACATATTCCGTCACTTACACAAATAAGACATACGGTATGCAGTTTTCCGTTGAAAACACAGTTACTTTCATTAAAAAGCCAAGACTTGTTCTTGAAGGAAAATGGAATGTAACTTTTGACGGTAAGCCTGTAAATGACGGGGACACCATATGTAAGCAGGAAGGTATTGAAAAGGAATTAAAGGCATCTTTTGATATTGAAAAAGTTACTTTTAAGGGAACAGAAATAACAGAGGGTTACGAAACCGCAATAACTTTGAACGACAATAAGTTTAATTCGTCTTGTGAGTCAAGTAATTTAAAAGATAATAATACACTTGTTGTAACTGTTACCTACAAGACCGACAAGGAAGATACTTCAACATCTACATTTAAATTCAGTTATGTTGAGGGAAACGCTGTATTAGAGGAAAATGATGAAGATTCCTCCGTATATTTTGAAGGCAAAAATATTTATACAAATACAAATAAAACAAATACAAATACAAACAAAGATGAAATAACTCTTAAATTAACAAAAAGCGAAAATGTTGATGATGTAATATTTTCACTGAGAAAAGGTGTTTCTACACCTGACAGTTCAAACGAGATTAAGGATGCTGTCAAACGTGAAGGTGATAAAGTTATCATAGATAATACTAAGCTTAAATTGTCGGATATTAAAAAGGCAACTCTTACACTTAAATCTGAAAAATTCGGCATTTCCGATGATTATACTTTAATCTATGACACTATTTCTAAGGATAATTTTACATACAGCAACACCAATGAAAACGGCAGATATTTTGTAAATGCCCATACAGGAGTTACAGTAACCTTTAATCTTGTCGGAATAGATGAAAAACTCTTTAATGACGAAAATGCAGAAGTAACTTGTGGTAAAGAAAATGGCGTTAAGATTTCTTTCGATAAAGATATCAAAGAATGGAAAGCAACAATCACTAAATCGGATGATTATACATTTACATTTAGCAATAATGGTTTTGTTCAAACTGTAAAAATAACAAAGCAAGACCTTTATCTTGATGATAAAGCCCCGGTAATTACAGGCTTTTCATTCCAAAAGGCTCAATCCGATCCTGATAAACTGCTTTCATTCTTGACCTTCGGTATCTATAGCAACGATAAAATTATTGTGACTGTCAATGCAAAGGATGAGAATATTTTATCAACTTCATCGGGTATTAAAAATATAACACTCTATGACGATGGCAAAATTTTAGGAACGCAAACATTCAATGATTATAGTACTGAAAATACTGCTGCATTTACATTGGATGAATCAGATAAAGCATATAAATTGTATGCTGTTGTTGAAGATGCGGTAGGATATAAAAGCCAAAAAACAACTTTTGATTTAGGAAAGAAAAAAGATAAAGACAGTTATGATGTTATTGAATATAATTCAGAAGATTCAAATGGTTGCTTGCCTGAACTTGTAAGTTATAGCGGTAATGACAAATTTTCTGATTTAGCTGTTACACCTAATGAGGCTTTAAAGACATATGAAAAGGGTAATTTGTTTGGATATAATGCAAAAGATGAAGCGTTCAAGTTGGAATTAAGCGAGAGTTTATCAGCACTTTCAGAGGCAACAGTTACAGTTAGTAAAGAAGGCAGTGCAAAATCATTCTCTACTAATCCTCCTATTACTTTTGACACCACATCAGAAGATGCCAAGAAAGAGGATTGCAAACTCAATTATGACTTAAATCTTTCTGAGGTGTTTGAACAGATTGGTGTAAAGAATGAAGCTATTTCAGGTAATTACACAATTACCTTAGTTGCTACAAATAATGCAGGTGTAAGCAGAGTCTATACATACGATTTTAGTATTGACAATACTGCTCCAAAACCTGAAACATTTACAATCAGCGAAAGCAACACAGATAAAATACTTAAGTTCTTGACTTTTGGCATTTATTCTAAAAAAGAAATAAAAGTGGATGTAACAGCTAACGATGACGATCCGTCAAGCGGTATCAAGACTTACACTTTGTATAATTTGAAAGACGGTAAATATGAGCAGGTTGGTGAGCCTAATAGCAACGGCAATTTTTCAGTAGATAACTGTAACGAAGAATATAGACTGTTTGTTACAGTAACAGATGAATTTGAGAATACATCTGACTATTACACTTTTAGATATACGGGTAAAAAAGAGGTCAAGTATGATGCAATACCCTCAGAAAAAGTAGAAAAAGCGCCTGAATTGGTGAATTACAATGGTACTGATAAGTTCTCAGAATTGGGTGTTACACCTAAAAACTTCAATCATCAGGTTGGTGGGTTATTCTCATACAAAGGAAAAGGTGAACTCTTTAATATTACATTAAGTGAGAGTTTATCAGCACTTTCAGAGACAACAATTACAGTGAATAAAGACGGAAGTGCAAAATCATTCTCTGAAACTATTACTTTTGACACCACATCAGAAGATGCCAAGAAAAAGGATTGTAAGCTTGATTATGATTTAAACCTTGCAGAAGTATTTGATGATATCGGTGTCAGCAAAAGCGGTATTTCAGGTAATTACACAATTACTGTAGTTGCTACAAATAATGCAGGTGTAAGCTGTGAACCATATACATACGATTTTAGTATTGATAATACTGCTCCAGAACCTAAAACATTTACAATCAGTGGCGAGAGTGCTACGGATAAGATACTCAAATTCTTAACTTTTGGTATTTATTCTCATGAAACAATAAATGTAGATGTAAGTGCAGAGGATGATGAACCTTCAAGCGGTATTAAGACTTACACTCTTTATAATTTGAAAGACGGTAAATATGAGCAGATTGGTGAGCCTAATAGCAACGGCAATTTTTCAGTAGATAACCGTAATGAAGAATATAGACTGTTTGTTACAGTAACAGATGAATTTGAGAATACATCTGGCTATTACACATTTGACTACACAGGTAATAAACAGGATTCTTATACTGCTACTTATGATGAAGCTGAAAGACCGAAAAAAGCACCTGAATTGGTAAGTTACAATGGTACGGATAAGTTCTCTGATTTAACTGTTACACCTGAAAACTTCAAGCATCAGGATAATAAAGGTTTATTCTCATATAAGAAAAACGGTGAACTTTTCAATATTAAATTAAGTGAGAGTTTATCAGCAACTTCAAAGAAGGCAGTACAAAATTATTCACTACTAATCCGCCTATTACTTTTGACACCACATCAAAAGATGCAAGGAAAGATAATTGTAAACTTGATTATGATTTAAAACTTTCCGAAGTATTTAAAGCTATTGGTGTAAGCGGAAGTGATATTTCAGGTAATTATACAATTACAGTAGTAGCTATCAATAATGCAGGTGTAAGCAGTAAAGCATACACATACGATTTTAGTATTGATAATACTGCACCTGTGATAACACTCTTTGCAATTGAAAATGGAAGTCAAAATCCAATAGTTGACGAAACATCTTCACAGGAATACAGATATTATTTCCAACATAACACAAATGTTACTGTTACAGCTAAAGACAGTGCATCGGGTGTTAAGGAAATTCATTTCAGAGCATACGATGTAGTAAAGAAAGATAATGCAGTAGACGAAACAAAGACAGTTTCATCAAATAATAATGCTGTATTTGAAGTGCCTGCAAACTTTAAGGGCGAAATTTACGCTTATGCTGTTGATAAATTTGACAATAGCGGCATAGACAAAAATATCCAAGGCGAGGGCGAGAAAAAGCCTGATGACTTAATTGTTGAAACACAGCAGCACCACAACGGTAATGCAAGTGTTACTATGTCAAGAGCAAAGGCAAGCTACAAGGATAATTCGGGACTTGACCTTTACAGCGGAAATGTAAACGCAAGGGTAGTATTTGAAGACGCTTATGCAGGTATTAAAGACGCTACAATTACTGTTTACGATTATAAAAATGATGTTACGGGTACAATTTATACTGAAATCGGAAACGACGGCAGTATCAAGAAGACTGAGGTTACCGGTTCTGTGAATAATATTATATTTAATGACGATTATACAACCTCAAAAGATAATCTTCTTCCAAAACTTGTTATTGATTATGTTGTTACGGATAACAGTAATAATATTAAAATCACAACATCAATGACTGACAGAGCAGGTAATAAGACAGACAATGTTAAGGACAGCTTGAGCATCGACAAGACTAAGCCTGTTATTGATGTTAAGTATGACAATAACGAGCATACTACATACGGCGGAAATGATTATTATAAGGCTGACAGGACGGCTACCGTAACTGTTACAGAGCGTAACTTTGACGAGTCGCTTGTTGAGGCGGCAATTATGAGAAACGGCGGCAGATACACAACAATCGGCGGCTGGACTCACAACAACAATACCGCAGATCCCGACAAGTCAACTCATGTTGCTAAGATTGTTTACAACACAGACGGCGACTTTACATTTGACATTGCCGTTAAGGACAAGGCTATGAATTCTGCCGACAAGTTTACTCAGCAGAAGTTCACGGTTGACAAAACTGCTCCTGTAATTGACGTTTCATTTGACAATAACTCTGCAAAGAACGGCAACTACTACAAGGCTGACCGTACTGCTACTATCAAGATTACGGAACATAACTTCAACAGCGGAAGTCAGTATGTAAACATTCCCGTAAGTGCAGAGGGTGCGGCTGCTCCGTCAGCTGTAGGCTGGTCAGGTTCGGGCGATGACCATAACGCAACGGTTTCGTTCAACAAGGACGGCAAGTATTCATTTACTGTTGATTATACCGACCTTGCAGGTAACAAGGCTGTTCAGAAAAAGGTCGATTCGTTCTATATCGACAAAACAGCTCCCGAAGTTGAAATCACAGGTGTTGCAGATCATCAGGCTTATAACGGCACGGTTGCTCCTGTTGTAACATACAGGGACGATAACTTTACCGATGATCACGATTTTAAATTTACAAGAATTGATATCAACAGCAAGAGTGACGATACTTCTAAGTTCGATTACGATACCGACGGCAACGGCGTGACAGAATTTATCTATAAGTACAGAGATTTTGCCGAGGTTCTTGAAAACGACGGTATTTATAACTTCACCGTTGAGCTTAGCGATAAGGCAGGCAACAGCACATCAAAGAGCGTTACATTCTCTGTAAACAGATTCGGCTCAACATTTAAAGCATCCGATGAGTCGGAAAAGCTCATTAAGAACGGCTACACAAATGCAGAGCAGGATATCGTGGTTGAAGAAATCAATGTTTCTCCGCTTACAAAGCACAGTGTAACACTTGCAAAGAGCGGCGGAAATAGTACAGAACTTGTTGAAAATACCGATTACAAATTCACTTCAAGCAACAACGGCAATGAGTGGTGCAAGAGTGTTTATACCGTAAACAAGAAGAACTTCTCTGACGAGGCTGCATATACAGTTACAATTATGTCGGTTGATAAGGCTAAGAACACAAACAACAACCGTATGGCAGATTCTTCTCTCAGCACAGAACAGAAAAATAAGCGTGAATGTGCAATTTCATTTGTTGTTGATAAGACAAGTCCTCTCGTAAGCATTACGGGTATCAAGGATAATGAGCTTTACAAGGAAGCAAGCAAAAAGGTTAAAATTGTTTGTGAGGACGATAATCTTGATAAGAGCAAGCTGGTTGTAACTCTTGATAACAAAAAGCTTGCCGAGGGTAAGGATTACACGATTGTTGATGATAAGGACGGTTCTATTGCAGGTATGCTTACCGCAGAAATTGTTCTTAAAGCAGAAACAGGCGGTATTAAAGAAAATCTTAAGGTTACAATCGGTGACCTTGCAGGAAATACAGGTGAAAAGAGTGTTGATAACTTCATTCTTTCCGCTAATATATTCCAGAGATTCTTTGCAAATCCCGTACTGGTAATTTGTACTTTTGCAGGTCTTGCACTTGTTATTGCGGCAGTAATCTTCTTTGTTGCAAAGAAAAGAAAAAAGGCTGAATAAAGTCAGACAATATTTTTAATGATTCGGGCGTATCCTCTTTTCGGGATATGCCCGAAAAAGAAAGGTGGGTAAGATATGCTTTTCGGCGGTGATATCGTAAATGATACTTACAGTATTGTTGAAGAAATCGGCAGCGGCGGTATGGGAGTGGTGTATCTTGCCTATCACCTCAGACTGGAAAAATATGTTGTTATGAAAAAAATCAAGAACAGAAATCTTGATTCTTCCTTTCTGCGAAATGAAGTGGATATTCTCAAAAAACTTCATCATCCGTATCTTCCGCAGGTATATGACATCATCGAATACGAATGTGATTTTTATACTGTTATTGATTATATTGACGGCAAGGACCTTGAACATTTTATCAATGACGGTTATGTGTTTACGGAAAGTCAGTTAATCAAGTGGCTCCGACAGCTTTGTGAGGTGCTTGACTATTTGCATTGCAATAATCCTCCGATTATCCATACGGACATTAAACCCGCAAATATAATTGTGAGGGATAACGGCGACATTTGCTTAATTGACTTTGGCATTTCATTGAGTGCCGATGACGCTGTAAAGGGTTACAGCAAAAATTATTCATCACCCGAGCAGTATATGAATGTGATGAATATATTGAACGGAACTCCGGAATTCAACGCTCCGCTTGACGGACGGACAGACATTTACAGCCTTGGCGCTGCTTATTATCATCTTATGACAGGATGTATTCCCGATATTGAGGACGAAACACTTCCGCCTCTTGAAGAATACGAACTTCCGTATTCTCAGCCGTTTGTTTCGATAATAAGCAAGGCTATGGAGTGGGACATAAAGAAACGCTATAAATCTGCGGCAAAAATGCTTTCGGCTGTTGACAATATCAAAAAACAGGATGAGCGTTATAAGAGATACATATTATTGCAGGTTTTGTCTTCGGTTGTTTCGGGAATTATGATAGTTTCCGGCGTGCTTATGTTTGTGTTCGGTAATTATGAAATTGCAGGTACCGAGCTTGCAGGGCAGTATGATTTGTTTGTTTCATATTGTGATAAAGGCGACAAGGTTAATGCTGAACGGCTCGGAACGGATTTGCTGAATAATTCAAAATATCGCAGTGTTATGACCGATAAAACAACGGCTGAAATTCTCCGTTATATGGGCGACTGTTATTTTGATGAGGGCGATTTTGCCAATGCCGTTGAAAATTATAAGTCGGCATATGAAATTGCTGACGATGACAATGCCGAAGTTTGCTTGAGAGATTACGCAATTGCCCTTGTAAAAGGTAAAAGATTTTCAGAGGCTCAGAGCGTTATTTATATGGCAGAGGAAAAATTTCCGAATTCATCTGTCAATAAATTACTTCAGGCTGAAATTGAATATGAAAACGGCAATTTGGAAAATTCTTTAAATTATGCAAATGAATGTCTTAACACCGAACCAAACGGCGATAACGCATTTGCCGCATTTTTGCTCAAAGGCGATATTTATACGGACAAAAATCAATACGGCGACGCCGTATCAAGCTATGAGAGTGCAAGGAGTATTGATGAGAATTTAAGTGTCTTGAGAAAACTCGGACAGGCATATCTCGGAATGGGTTCGCTTGGTTCGGGAATGGAAAACAGCGGTCTGCAAAAAGCAAAAGAATGTTATTCAACCATTCGTGACAGATATTATCTTTCCGCAGAGGACGGAATAAATTATTCACAGGCATACAGCCTTTCGGGAGATTTGTCGGGGGCAAGAGGCTTGCTTGATGACCTTGCAATAACTTATCCCGATGACTGCAGGGTATATATGCAGCTGGCAATTGTCAGCGATAAGCAAAATGATACTCAAAGCAGAGTGTATTGCGAAAAAGCGAGAGCTTTGTATAAGGAATCAAGCGACAGCGTTAAGCAAAATGTTGACGGTAACAGATTGAATGAAATTAAAAATTTGTACAGGCGATTTTTTGGAAGTGTGTGGTAAAAGGGGTGTTTGTATGCTGTTGGTTTTTGGCATAGCACTTGTTATTGCCGGCATAGTTCTGTTGGCAGTGACTCAGATTGTTCTTTGGAAAAAAATAAAAAAGTTTAATGAGGAATGGGAGGATGAGCAGAATGAAATGTCCTAATTGCAGGTGTATTGTTCCGAATAATGTAAGCAGATGCACATATTGCGGATATGACTTTATGTCGGGAAGTGCCAAAACTTTGACGATTGAAGAAGCATATAAATTTAAAACATACGATTATGATTACAACTGTGATAATTATGCAGATGAATTTTATGCATACGATGATTATTATAATTGTGAAAACTATAAAACAGAAAATGCGTCTGCGTATAGACGGGAAACTGATGATAACAGTCCGATTATGTTAATTTCTGCACTTATGCTCCTTGCGGCAACATTGTTGCTGTTGAGTGTTGTTGCAATTATTATTTGACGGCAGAGGGGAATTTGAGAATGAACAAGAAAACTATGCTTTTGATTATACCTGCAATAGCTTTGCTTGCCTGTTGTATTGCGGCAATATGCGTTATATGTATTCCGTCAAGCTACGAGGTTTATACGAAACAAATTCAAACGGCTGAGAAATATCTTTCAGACAAAGATTATGACGGCGCTATAAAATATTACGAAATGGCAAAGGCAACCGATGAAACTCAGGAAGAACCGTATCTTAAACTTGCAATGATTTATTATGACAACAAAAATGATATGGAAAAGGCTGTTGCAATTCTTACCGAGGGCTATGAAAAGACAAAGTCTGAGCAGATTAAGAATGCACTTGCCGTTTATCAGGGTGCAGGTGAAAAGAACACCGATACATCGGGAAAAACAGACTACAACGGCAATCCTGTAAATATTACCTTGCTTAATATGTTCGGTCAATATAATTACGAGCAGTACAGTAAAAACTATACCGTTGTGTCGGATAATTACAGCGACGGTGTTTATACGGTAAGATACAACGGTATCGGCGCAGAATTTTCTTACAGCAACGATTCGACTAAGGCTGTTGACGAGAAAACAATGAAACCGTTTGCTTACTCATTCCCGACAGAAATTAAGGTGGATAAGATTTCGGATATCATTAATCTTCCGTCACAGGAAATGAAAATTGACGAGTTGAAAAAATCGGCAGGCATTACAAATGCCGTTGCAAAGTACGATAATACACTAAAGAAAAATATTATTACTTTCAGCTGTGAAAAATGTACCGTGTCTGTAGAAACGGACAAGAACGGTACAATAACGGCTAACACTTCTTATATTACCGTAAATCCCGAAACAGTTGCAGCAGTTGCTCGGAAATCCAAGGTTAGCGGTAAGGTTATCAGTGTTACAACAGCAGATATTGTAAGCAGTGCAGAAGTGGTTGTCAGAAAAGGTAAGGACTCAAAGGACGGTGAAAGTGCCACCGAGGTGTCAATTGACAGCGGAAATTACAGCGTTGAACTTGAAACAGGTGATTATACATTTGAGGTTTCGGCATCGGGTTATAAAAAAGAATATTTCAATGTTTATGTAAGCGGAGCTGATCAGGAAAAAGATTTCAGTATTTCTCCGTCACTTGCAGAGGGTGAAATAAGAATTGTACTTGAATGGGGTGCAACACCAAGCGACCTTGATTCTCATCTTGAGGGTACAACTAAAAACGGCGAAGAGGTCAACATTTACTTTGGAAACACAATAGCAGTTTCAGGCTCAAGTACTATTGCACAGCTTGATGTTGATGATATCGACGGATACGGTCCTGAAACTATAACGCTTTCAAAACCAGATGGTACATATCGCTACAGAGTTCACAGATTTTCTTTAAACGGTTCGCTTGCCATGTCGGGTGCGGTTGTAAAGGTGTATTCCGGTTCGTCAGAACCGATAACAATTTCAGTTCCGTCCGATTGTGATGAATGGTGGGATGTGTTCACCATTGAAAACGGTGAAATCAAAAATATTAACGGAGCAACAAACTAATGATGGTATTAGTAATAGTGCTGACAGTTGCCTTGCTTATTCTGATTGCCGTGGTGATTGTAAAGCTTAATTCTGAAAAAAGCGAGAGAGATAAATACTATACCGCCGCAGGCAATATAATCAAGGAGGAATATCTTAACTACTGCCTTACAAACGATATGAATTCAGATAACAAGGCTGACGCTCCTAACGGTCAGAAAATTATGATATACATAAAAACTTTGAACCGTAAACAAAAGGCACAGTTTGTATTTGATCCCGAAAAAGGTGTAAATATCGGCAGAGATTCCGAGAAAAATAACATTTTTATCAATGAAGCATCGGTTTCCATGAACCATTGCAAAATTTTTTCCGATAATATGAAGGTGTATATATGCGACCTTAATTCATCTAACGGAACAATTCTTAAAAGAGGTCTGTTCGGAAATTATTTGCTTGAGGGCGGAAATTCATGTGAGCTTATGTCGGGGGATCGTGTCTGCATAGGCTCAAATGTATTTAAAATTACGCTGTTTTATTATGATATGGTGACTATGTAGCAACGGAGGTTTGTTATGATACTGATAATTTACCGCAGTCAGGTTTGCAGAGAAATTGTTCTCCCGAATGCAGATAATACGGATTATCGTATTTTCATTGACAGCAAGGAATTTAAACTGAAAAAAAGTTTTTATCTTTCTCTTGAAGTAATTGCTCATAAATGGTCGATAACAAACGAAAACGGCGAGTATAAAATTGTAAAAAATCAAAGTGAATTTGAAAAAACATCCCTCGACGGAGGAGATATTGTTTCAATTATCACTCCCGAAAAGGATTCTCTTCGTTGCATTGTCGTTGATGCCGAACCTGTGCTTGCCTCATTTGAAAAGTATTTTATCGGCAACGGGCTTGTTACGGTCGGAAGTGAAGCCGACAATACCGTGCAATGTTCATTTTTGAATTTGATTTCAAAACACCATTGCAACCTAAGATTTGACGGAACAAACACGGTTCTTGAAGACACAAGTTCAAACGGAACTTTTGTAAATCATATCAGGGTAGGCGGAAGAAAAGTCCTCGGTTTCGGAGAAATAATAGATGTTTTCGGTCTGAAAATAATTTGTTTCGGAGATATGATTGCGGTGGGTTCGCTGTTTTCAAAATTTTCGGTATCTGACAAAATTGAAAAATTCACCCTTCCGAAGGTTTCATATGATACGGTTCACGCTGTTTCAAATGTGGAAATGTTTAACCGTTCACCGAGAATTTTCAGAGAAATATGCAACGAAACGGTTGTTATTGAACCGCCCACAGTTCCGCAGTTTTCAAAAAAGCGTTCTATGCTAAGCGTTATAGGCCCGTCATTTACCATGGCAATTCCTATGGTGCTTGGCTGCGGACTTACCGTGTTCAGCACTACGCTTAACGGTTCGGGTGCAAACGCATTTATGTTTACGGGTATCATCACCTCGGTCGGTTCTGCTCTTATGGGCGGCTTGTGGGCATATTACAATATTAAAGAAACAAAAAAGCGTGAAGCAGAGGACGAATCTGAAAGATTTAACATTTACGGTAATTACCTTATTGAAATTGCCGATTACATTAAGAAAAAATACAGACAAAATTTTGAGGCATTGAACACAATGTATCCGTCTGCGGATATATGCGCAGAGTATACAAGAAACAATCCGGAGCTGTGGTGCAGAAACTTTACCCATAGCGATTTTTTGTTTTGCCGACTCGGAACGGGTGACATTGATTTTCAGGTTGATATTCAAATTCCAAAAGAAAAGTTTTCCGTTACATATGACGGCTTAAAGGATAAACCGGCAATGCTTTATGACAACTTTAAAAAGCTGAACAATGTTCCCGTGGGAATTGATTTGCAGTCAAAAAAATTGTGGGGTATTGCAGGCGGTGAAAATAAAACCGGAGCCTTTGAAATTGTTGACGACATAATTGCACAAATTGCGGCGAACATCAGCTATACGGATGTAAAAATTGCATTTTGTTTTGACGAAAAAGAATTTGAAGATAAAAACAGGTGGGATTATGTTCGTTGGCTGCCGCATGTATGGTCGGAAAATAAAAACACGAGATATTATGCGACAAACAGGCAGGAATGTGCCGATGTATTTTTTGAACTTGCAAATATAATGCGTGTTCGTTGTGAAAATGAGGATAAAAATGTATATGCACAGCCGCATTACATTTTATTTGTATCCGATGTAAGTCTGCTTGACGGCGAACTTATATCAAAATATGTATTTGACAGAGAAAGTAACACGGGGCTTACGACTTTTCTTATAACGGATTACTGCCGTAATTTACCTAATGTGTGTGAAAATATAATTCAGGACGACAGTGAATTTTGCGGGTTTTATAATGTTATGAGCCGCAATACAGAGGCTTGCTCCGTTCATTTTGATTCGGTGTCAAGCAAAAAAATGAATATGTTTGCAAAGACTCTGTCGGGAGTTGCCGTAAGAGAAATCAAGGGCGACAACAGTATTGCACAATCACTTGATTTCTTTGAAATGTACGGTGTGCAAAAGCTTGATGATTTTAACATTATTGAGCAATGGCAAAAAAACAGAACTTAGCGCGTTTTGATAAAGAAGCTTATGAAAAGGGTGTCAGAGAGCCCAAGCCCGCACTGGTAACGGAGCTGTCCGGACAGGGACTAAAGGTAGCTCTGTTAGACCTGGGAGCCAAGAGAAATATCGCCAGATCACTGGCAGAGAGAGGCTGTGAGGTGACCGTATACCCCGCTGGAACTCCCGCACAGGAGATCATTGATGATAATCCCGACGGTATCATGTTAAGTAACGGACCGGGAGACCCCAAGGAGTGTACCGGTGTGATCGCCGAGATCAAAAAGTTATACGATACCGAGATTCCTATTTTCGCAATCTGTCTGGGACATCAGCTGATGGCTCTGGCTACCGGCGCAGATACCCACAAAATGAAATATGGACACAGAGGAGGCAACCATCCGGTAAAGGATCTGATGACCGGAAGAGTATATATTTCTTCTCAGAACCATGGATATGTGGTAGATACCGACAAGCTGGATCCTTCCGTAGCGGTTCCCGCATTTATCAATGTCAACGACGGTACCAACGAGGGTCTGTCCTACACCGGCAAGAACATTTTCACCGTACAGTTCCACCCGGAAGCATGTCCGGGACCCCAGGACTCCGGTTACCTGTTTGACCGGTTCATTCATATGATGAGAGGAGAGAACTAAGATGCCCAAGAATCCTAATGTAAAACGAGTAATGGTAATCGGCTCCGGTCCTATTGTCATCGGACAGGCAGCGGAATTCGACTATGCAGGTACCCAGGCCTGCCGTTCCCTGAAGGAAGAGGGAGTAGAGGTAATCCTGGTGAACTCCAATCCTGCGACCATCATGCCCGATAAAGATATCGCAGATAATGTATATATTGAGCCTCTGAAAGTAAAGGTTCTGGAGCAGATCATTGAAAAGGAAAAGCCCGACAGCATCCTTCCCACCCTGGGAGGACAGGCTGGCCTGAACCTCGGTATGGAGCTGGAGGAGTCCGGTTTCCTGGCTGCTCATAATGTAAAGCTGTTAGGTACTACCGCAGCTACCATTCGTAACGCCGAAGGACGTCAGGAGTTCAAAGACCTGATGGAGCGCATCGGTGAGCCCTGTGCAGCATCCAAGGTCGTTGAAAATGTGGAAGACGGTGTGGAATTCACCAATACCATCGGCTATCCGGTCGTACTGCGTCCCGCTTATACCCTGGGAGGTTCCGGTGGCGGTATCGCCCACAATCAGGTAGAACTGGAAGAGATCCTGGAGAACGGTTTACGTCTGTCCCGTGTGGGTCAGGTACTGGTAGAGCGTTGTATTGCAGGCTGGAAAGAGATCGAGTACGAAGTAATGCGTGACAGCGCAGGCAACTGCATCACCGTATGTAACATGGAGAACATCGATCCCGTCGGCGTGCATACCGGAGACAGTATCGTAGTAGCTCCTTCCCAGACCCTGAGCGACAAGGAGTACCAGATGTTACGTACTTCCGCTCTGAAGATCATCAACGAACTGCAGATCACCGGTGGATGTAACGTACAGTTTGCACTGCATCCCACCAGCTTTGAATATTGTGTTATCGAGGTTAACCCCCGTGTCAGCCGTTCTTCCGCACTGGCAAGTAAGGCGACCGGTTATCCTATCGCAAAGGTAGCAGCGAAGATCGCACTGGGCTTTACCCTGGATGAGATCAAGAACGCCATCACCGGAAAAACCTACGCAAGCTTTGAGCCGATGCTTGACTACTGCGTTGTCAAGATTCCGAGACTGCCGTTCGATAAATTCATTACCGCAAAACGTACACTGACCACACAGATGAAGGCAACCGGAGAGGTTATGAGTATCTGCAATAACTTTGAGGGTGCATTGATGAAAGCAATCCGTTCCTTAGAGCAGCATGTGGACAGTTTAATGTCTTACGACTTTACCGGACTTTCCGATAAAGAGTTAGATGAGCAGCTGCATGTAGTGGATGACCGCCGTATCTGGGTGATCGCAGAGGCACTGCGCAGAGGCGTAAGCTATGACAAGATCCATGAGATCACGAAGATCGACCGCTGGTTTATCGACAAACTTGCCATCCTGGTTGAGATGGAAAACCAGTTAAAGAATGAGCCTTTGACTGTAGAATTATTAAAAGAAGCAAAACGCATCGAGTTCCCGGACAGCGTTATTGCAAAACTGACCGGAAAGACCGAAAAAGAGATCCATGACATGCGTTATGAAAATGGTATCGTGGCAGCATTCAAGATGGTAGATACCTGTGCCGCAGAGTTTGAGGCATCCACACCGTACTACTATTCCGTATTCGGAAGCGAGAACGAAGCCATCGAAACCAATCCAAAGAAAAAGGTACTGGTACTTGGTTCCGGTCCGATCCGTATCGGACAGGGTATCGAGTTCGACTTCTGTTCCGTACACTGTACCTGGGCATTTGCAAAAGAGGGATGGGAGACCGTCATCATCAACAACAACCCGGAGACCGTTTCCACTGACTTTGATATCGCAGACAAACTTTATTTTGAACCTTTAACACCGGAAGATGTAGAGAGCATCGTAAAACTGGAAAAACCGGATGGTGCTGTCGTACAGTTTGGTGGACAGACCGCGATCAAGTTAACCGAGAGCCTGATGAAGATGGGTGTTAAGATCCTTGGAACAAAAGCAGAGGATGTCGATGCGGCAGAGGACCGTGAGCTTTTCGATGAGATTCTGGAAAAAACACAGATTCCGAGAGCTGCAGGTGGAACTGTATTTACCGCAGAGGAGGCAAAAGAAGTTGCAAACCGTCTCGGCTATCCGGTACTGGTAAGACCTTCCTATGTACTCGGTGGACAGGGTATGAAGATCGCATTCAACGATGATGAGATCGAGGAATTTATCGGCATCATCAATCGTATCGCACAGGATCACCCGATTCTCGTAGATAAATATTTACAGGGAAAAGAAATCGAGGTCGATGCTGTATGTGACGGAACCGATATCTTAATTCCTGGTATCATGGAGCATATCGAACGTACCGGTGTACACTCTGGAGACAGTATTTCCGTATACCCGGCACCGACGATCAGTGACCATGTAAAAGAGACAATCGTTGAGTATACGAAACGTCTGGCGCAGGCACTGCATGTCATCGGACTGATCAATATCCAGTTCATCGCTATGGACGAGCAGGTATATGTCATTGAGGTAAACCCGCGTTCTTCGAGAACCGTGCCATACATCAGCAAAGTAACCGGTATTCCGATCGTTGATCTTGCAACGAAAGTAATTATCGGTGATACCATCCGCGGACTTGGCTATGAGCCGGGGCTTGCACCGACCGCAGATTACATTGCGATCAAGATGCCGGTATTCTCCTTCGAGAAACTGCGTGGCGCTGAGATCTCCTTAGGACCGGAGATGAAATCAACCGGTGAGTGTCTTGGTATTGCAAAGACCTTCAACGAGGCTCTCTACAAAGCATTCCTTGGCGCAGGCGTAACTTTACCGAAGTACAAACAGATGATCATGACAGTAAAAGATGCAGATAAACCGGAAGCAGTCGGTGTTGCAAAACGTTTTGAGGCACTTGGCTACAAGATTTACGCAACGAGAAGCACCGCAAAATATTTACAGGAGCACGGCGTCAATGCACTTCGTGTCAACAAGATCTCTCAGGAGTCACCGAACGTTATGGACTTAATCTTAGGACATAAGATCGACCTTGTCATCGACACACCGACACAGGGAAATGGTGATAAGACCAGAGACGGATTCCTGATCCGGAGAAATGCAATCGAGACAGGTGTTTACTGTATCACAGCAATGGATACGGCAAATGCGTTGGCACGCAGCTTAGAGACTGCGACCGATGATCTGACACCGGTGGATATTGCGACCGTAAAGAACTTGTAGTTTTTTGAATCTTATAATATAGAAAAAACAGCACAAATCCAAAAGGAGGCGTGCTGTTTTTGCTTTTGCGGAATATGGATATTGGCGACAACATGAAAAAACGACATGAAAGCAGTTAAGAAATTGCTTTCATGTCGTTTTTTATATCGCCGGAATATCCACTCCAACATATAGAAAAAAGTCGCGCGGATTAACGGAGTTTCATTTTTTTGCGCGGTTTCTTTTGGGCCAGTGGTTTTTCTGTGCCCAAAGCATCCTGCGGGATCACAGATGCACTGCTCATTAAGGCGTTTGCCGCTTTTTGTTCCAGTTTACTTTGATTGTGCTGTGCAATCTGAAGTTTGACCTTGCGGAAACGGTCTGCCGTTTCTTTGATGTAGGCATCGGAAACAAAATGCTTTACAGAATCTTTATCCAATGCGATACGGTTGTCCATGGTTTTCATGATATCTGTGATCTTTAAAGATTTGTTGATCACCGGGTCACTTAAATCGTATATCATGTTTGTGGAAAACTTCAGTACCATCGGATGAAGAAAATCAGCCGGATTCTCTGCAAGCACAAGGGCTTTTTCGCCATCGGAAAGATCTACACATGCACCGGTCGGAAGAATATGGATACATTCTGCTAAAGCGGAAAGTACGAGCGGATTGTAGGTGGCTTTATCCTTTTTCAGACGTCCCATGGCAGCAATTTCTGAAATTGGCGGTTTGTTAATGTTCATTGCGGTCAGATGGTCAAATTCGTCCGCTACTGCTAAAATATCGACGAGAAGACGGATATTGTCTGCCGGTTCTTTGACTTTTAAAGTACGGCTGTTTTTAAAAATGATCTGCTGGATAATATCAAGCGTATGTACCGGGAATTTATAATCACCACGGTCCGGGCGGAGTGTTTCATAACCGCGCTCTAAGTTGAGCTGGATAAAATCCTTATCTGCTGTTGTAAGGTCATCCCCTTTGTCTAACACTGTCTGTGGTACATACAGATAACCAAAATCGTAGAGAAGCGCAGCTGTGATAAGGGCTGTCTGTTCTGCAGCAGGCAGATGCATCTGATTTGTGATCATCGCACAGAGAATGCCGACACTGATGGAATGTTTGTAAACAAAATCTGCAGAACTTCGCAGGTTTTGTGCAAAATTTAATTTGTGATCAAGACTGCCGTAATGTGTCTGGATGTCTCTGACGAGATCGCTCAGCGAAACAGGTGCCTGATTGGCCTGCAGACGATCCATATTTTCTTTTAATTTAAAAACATATATAGTCTGGAACTGTTCGAATTCAAGATCCTCTCTGGAAAGAGGCGGTACCGGCTCTGCCGGCTCAAGAATAAAAATACCGATCAGACCAAAGTTTTCGATACTGTTAATACCCTGCATGGTTAAAAGTGTGTCTCTTTCATAAAGAAGAACCCCCATCTTATTGTAGATTGGTTTTGCAAGTCTCATGCCGGGTTTTAAATCTGCTGTTTTTACAAATTGCATAGGTAAATCCTCCCCCTGTGATGATTATCAGGCTCTTTTTATACCATATCCAGACATCAGATGCCTGAATATTCCCCCAATAATGGTATGTGAAAAAATTAATATTCATATTGTGCTTTACATGCTATAATACCATATTAATAGAAGAAATACAATGAACGAAAAATACAACAGTAGCAGAAAGCTTACTGTTCAGCCGAAAGGAACAGCATGAGACACAATTTTTTGAGAAGAATCCTGGGAGGAATACTGACCGGCTGCATACTTGTTACGGCAACTGTCCATGCAGGAACGACACAGAAAGATATTGATAAGGCAAAAGACCAGATCACAGACCTTAAGAAACAGAAAGAAGATGCGAAAGATCAGGTGGACAGCCTGACCAATGAAAAACAGGGATTGGAGAGCGACCTTAGCGGACTGAACGGACAGTTAAATACGATCACTTCTGATATGAACCAGTTAGAGCAGCAGGCAGCGCAGAAAGAAGACGAGATCAATACGACGGCGGAAGATCTGAAACGTTCCGAGGAACGATCTGCAGAACAGTATGAAGATATGAAAGTGCGCATTCAGTATATTTATGAAAATGGCAATCAGTCTGTATGGGACATGCTTATTCATGTGTCCTCCATCGCAGAATTTTTAAATCAGGCGGAATATACAAGTGCAATCAATCAGTATGACAGAAATATGCTTACGGCATATCAGGAGCTCACGGAGCAGATCAAAAAACAGAAAAAGGAACTCGAGGAGCAGAAGGAAGAACTGACTGTATTACAGCAGGAAAAACAGAAAGAGCAGGAAAAAGTCAACAGCCTGATCGAGGATACGCAGAAGAAGATACAGGAATCCAGCGAGAAAATTGAAGATGCACAGTCCGATGTGGAATCGATCGATGCAAAGATCGAGAAAATGATCGAATACGAAAAGCAGCTTGAGATACAGAAGGCAAAAGAGGATGCTGCACGCCTTGCAGCCATCAAAAAGCAGGAACAGGAAAACAGGTCGAATGTGACATACGCACCGGCACAGAGCGATGCGTATCTGTTAGCTGCCATCATCCAGTGTGAGGCATGGGGCGAGCCATATGATGGAAAACTTGCGGTGGGCAGCGTGATCATGAACCGTGTCAGAAGCTCCTATTTTCCGAATACGGTTTCCGGTGTGATTTATCAGGGAGGGCAGTTCTCTCCGGTTGCCAGCGGTCGTCTTGCATACCGTCTGGAGCAGGGAGTCGATTCCGATTGTATGAGTGCGGCACAGGCGGTTCTGGGTGGAATGAGCACAACAAATTGTCTGTATTTTCGTGTGAATAACGGCATTATAGAAGGAACAGTTATAGGTAATCATGTGTTTTATTAAACAAAATGATAAAATGATAAAAATTTAACAAAAAACCCCGCAAAATGGAGCAAAAAGGATGTAAAAAATTGTTTACAAAGATGAAAAATAAAGAAAGCTATTGCAATTAATTGTGAAATATGTTAGCATAAAAAAGTACAAGAAATGCAGAAAAATAGCTGATTACATAGCAAATAAGCTTTTTAAAATGAAAGAAAAAAAGATAAATTTCAACCGAAAGTTTGAATTTATTTTTTTAAAAAAGATTGTTAAAAAATTAACAGCATTTTTCGGCAACTTTAAAGAGAAAGAAACAAATTCTCTGCAAAAGCAGAGCTTTGTGTTAAATTGAAAGGAGAATTCAAAATGGCAAAGAAAGTAGTTTTAGCAGGTGCCTGCCGTACCGCAATCGGTAAAATGGGTGGAGGATTGAGCAAGACTCCGGCACCAGTGTTAGGTTCTATCGTAATCAAGGAGGCTCTGAACAGAGCAGGCGTTCCTGCAGATCAGGTCGATCATGTATATATGGGTTGCGTAATCCAGGCAGGTCTTGGACAGAACGTAGCTCGTCAGGCATCTCTGAAGGCTGGACTTCCTATCGAGACACCTGCTGTTACTGTAAACGTAGTTTGTGGTTCTGGTCTGAACTGTGTTAACATGGCAGCTCAGATGATTCAGGCTGGCGATGCTGACATCGTTGTTGCAGGTGGTATGGAGAACATGTCTATGGCTCCTTACGCTATGATGAAGGGTCGTTTCGGTTACAGAATGAACAATGGTGTACTCGTAGATACAATGGTAAACGATGCTCTGTGGGATGCATTCAATGACTATCACATGATCAAGACAGCTGACAATATCTGTGAGCAGTGGGGTCTTACACGTGAGGAGCTTGATGAGTTTGCAGCTAAGAGCCAGCAGAAGGCAGTTGCAGCTCAGGAGTCAGGCGCATTTGACGCTGAGATCGTACCAGTTATGGTAAAGAAGAAGAAAGAGATGGTTGAGTTCAAGAAGGATGAGGGACCAAGACCTGGTACTACAGTTGAGACTCTTTCAAGACTCAGAACAATCAATCCTAACGGATTTGTTACA
>OGNM01000355.1_pt1 | contig 30806 bp, 43 predicted proteins | sample 1573441 | NCBI WGS metagenome assembly OGNM01 (sample SAMEA2581915, study PRJEB24529) | metagenome | biome: Human gut stool | place: China | collected 2011
TAAACACTGAACGACAAAGAACAACAAACGGGAAATTCATTCACAAATCCGTAATTTCTCTGTTTTAACCCTCCCCACTTATATCATTTCCACTCCTCTCTTGACATTGCGCCATAATCTCCAAAATAATTTTACCATACTTCTCCACACACTTTTTACCTATATAAGGAACATGAAGCAGTTCACGCTCATCAGCAGGAAAACAATTAGACAATCCTAAAATCGCTTTTTGTTGCAATATGGTATACACCGGCACTCCTCGCCTTTCAGCCTCCTCTTTACGCCACCCTATTAAAGCTCGATATACAGCAATATTCCCAATATCACCATTGGCTACAACAATTTTTTTCTGTTTCTTCTCACGTTTCTTTACTTTTTCAGAGTCTTTTTCTCGCATGCTCAACACCGAACGTTTACGCAAAAAATCCTGCACTTGAAATCCATTATCAAAAACAAACTCCAATAAAGCTGATTTAATACGCACAGCATCAGATAATTCTCCCCAAGCCTCATCCAGTTTTTTTCTCAACTCTTTATTATCCACCTCTATCTCCGTACTATCCATCAACTCCTGCAAAGGCTTTAAAGTATCCCCAAAATATTTTGTGCCACTATGTATCCTGTCTTGAAGTATCTTATCCAATTCACAATCAACAGAGTGTGATAAAAGGCGCATATACTGATTCTCAAATTTAATACTTACCTCGCAGAGTTCTTTTCCCAACCTCTCTACTTCAGCTTGATACAACTTTATTTGAGCCGGATATATTTTATACAAATATTCATCCAATAACCTGAGATAATGCACCAGCAACATTTTTATTCTTCCAAAACCGAAAAGTTGTTTCAGCAATTCTCCGAAATAACTTTTCCGCATAGCCATACACTGTTCTTGCGTAGGATTTGAATTACGAGTTTCATTGTTAAAACGGTCGATAACTCTATCACTTATCACTACTCCTGGTCCAATAGGTGCATTCAAGACCAACCCCTCCAAAGTCCGGCAGCGACTAAGCGCCACATACGCCTGTCCATGAGCAAATGCAGCAGAGACATCAATTATTGCTTTATCGAAAGTAAGTCCCTGACTTTTATGTACTGTAATAGCCCAAGCCAGTTTCAGTGGATATTGCTTAAAGGTTCCTTCTATTTCTTCAACTATCTCTTTCGACTCCTTATCCAATTTATATCTTGCATTAGTCCATTCCGCCTCCTGCACATCCACTTCCGCTCCAGTACCATCAATCTTCACCTTAATATTCTGTTCCGACAAAGACACTACCCTACCTATTGTACCATTCGCATATCGATGCTCACCCGAAATATCATTCTTCACAAACATCACTTGCGCTCCTTCTTTCAATTCCAATTCCAAATCCGTAGGATAAGAATACTCCGGGAAATTGCCTTCTATTGCAGCCTTAAATGTATAAGCCTCAACCGGCAACTCATCCATTTTCATTCGGTTTATCTGCTGAGCTTGCAAATTATGAGTCGTAAGACGAATATACCCCTTATCATCTATCATATTCTCCTCGGGGATATACCGACTATTAAGCATGGAAATTTCTTTCTCTGTACAACGATTCTCCCTGACAGCATTAAGCAACTCTAAAAAATGAATATCATTCTGCCGATACACCGTTTTCAGTTCAATTGTGCAAAAAGAAGTTTCCCTTAAAGCCCGACTTGAAAAGAAATAAGGCGAGTCATAATACTCCGATAGCAATTGCCATTCTTCACTCTTTACTACTGGAGGCAACTGTTGAACATCTCCTATCAACAAAAGTTGGACACCGCCAAAAGGTCTATCATTTCTTCTAAATCTACGCAATACATCATCTACTGCATCCAACAAATCGGCTCTCACCATACTAATCTCGTCGATGACAAGCAAATCGATGCTCCGCATTATGTTCAGTTTTTCTCTTCCAAAGCGAAAACGATACTGTGCGTCACCCCCAAATGCAGCTCCCGGAACATAAGGCGCAAAGGGTAGTTGAAAAAAAGAATGAATAGTCATTCCACCAGCATTAATTGCGGCAATACCTGTAGGCGCCAAAATAATCATTCTTTTAGGCGAATCCTTCACCAACGAGCGTAAGAATGTAGTTTTACCGGTTCCTGCCTTTCCTGTCAGAAATACATTTGTTCCTGTCTGACCGATTAATGTATTGGCCAGTTCCAGTTCTGGATTAGTATTCATAGCATTGAATTAAATTGATTGCATAAAAAAAACGGAAACAAAACAAAGATACAGATAAAGCACCTTAACTGAATACAACCCATATCATAAAATGAAAAAACTTACGCATATTCCATAAATAAAAAGAACAGACAACAAAAGCAATTCTGTCTGTTTTCCATAATAATACTAACGCAAAAAACGTGACTTGTCACATCAGCCAACGCGACAAATCACGTTAGCGATCGATACTTGTATCGTTGGCTGATGTGACAAGTCGCGTTTTTCCATACTTAAACATCCCTGTTCTCAGCTGATCACAGACCAGTTTACGTTCTTCTTGCGGAGCTCTTTCAGCTGTCTCCACACGATTACATTTTCCGGAAGCACTCCATTCGGATCGCTATCAAGGAGTTTTTCCGCGACTTCACGTACATATTGCAACAACTGACCGTCACGAGCTATATCTGCAATTTTCAAGTCAAAAGCCACTCCACTTTGCTGGGTACCTTCCAAATCGCCAGGTCCACGAAGTTTCAAGTCAGCCTCCGCTATTTCAAAACCATCGTTGGTCTGCACCATAATCTCAATTCGCTTACGGGTTTCTTCTGTAAGCTTATACCCTGTCACCAGAATGCAATAAGACTGATCGGCTCCACGCCCTACACGTCCACGCAACTGATGCAACTGCGACAAACCAAAACGTTCGGCATTTTCTATTACCATTACAGAGGCATTAGGCACATTCACTCCTACTTCAATCACAGTAGTAGCCACCATTATCTGAGTTTCATTTGCAAGAAAGCGCTGCATTTCTTCATCCTTTTCGGCCGGCTTCATCTTTCCATGCACCTTACTTACCTTATACTCGGGAAACTCTTCACAAATATGCAGGTAGCCCTCCTCCAGATTCTTAATATCCATCTTTTCACTTTCCTGAATCAACGGATACACAATGTAGGCCTGTCTTCCTTCCTGAATCTGTTTCCGGATAAATGCATACATCGAAGCACGGCGATTATCGAACTGATGCACCGTCTGAATAGGCTTTCTTCCCGGAGGAAGCTCATCAATCACCGACACATCCAAATCTCCGTATAACGTCATTGCCAGCGTACGTGGAATAGGGGTAGCCGTCATTACCAGTACATGAGGGGGGCACGTATTCTTTGCCCATAGTTTGGCACGTTGGGCAACTCCGAAACGGTGCTGTTCATCAATCACCACCAGCCCCAACGATGAGAAATTCACAGTATCTTCAATCACCGCATGCGTTCCAATCAAGATATTAACAGCCCCTGTTAATAAGTCACGAAGAATCGTCTCCCTTCGCTTCCCTTTCACAGTCCCTGTCAACAATTCTACACGTACATCCATTCCTTCTAAAAAACGGCGGATAGTTTCGTAATGCTGTGTAGCAAGAATCTCTGTAGGAGCCATCATACAAGCCTGATAACCATTATCTAAAGCTATTAACATCGTCATCAGAGCCACTAAGGTTTTTCCACTTCCCACATCTCCCTGCAACAGCCGGTTCATCTGTCTTCCACTCCCCATATCGCGGCGCATTTCTTTAATCACACGCTTCTGCGCCCCTGTTAATTGAAAAGGAAGATTCTGTGAATAAAAGGTGTTGAAAACTTCTCCCACGCGTTCGAACAGCAACCCCCGAAACTTATTGCGCCGTTCCTTGGTATAGCGTAAAATATTCAGTTGAATATAAAACAATTCTTCAAACTTGAGACGATACTGAGCCTTACGCAGCAAATCGGGACTTTGTGGAAAATGAATATTATAAAGAGCTTCAGTAAGTGGCATCAGGCGATGAGTATGAATAAGCTGAGGGCTAAGTGTCTCATCTATCACTTCACATTGCAAGGTTTGAAACAGATTCTTCATCAGTTTCTCCAATGTATGCGAGTTGAGCCCACTCCGCTTCATCTTCTCTGTCGTATTATAATAAGGTTGCATCCCCATTGAAGACAAAGTCAACTCACCAGCCGGATCAATATCCGGATGTGCAATATTAATTCGTCCGTTGAATACCGTAGGTTTCCCAAAGACGATATATTCCTCATGCGCCTTATATTTACCCATGACATACTTCAAGCCTTGAAACCAAACCAGGTCAACTATACCTGTACCATCGGAGAAATGGCCGACCAAACGCCTTTGTCTACCTTCTCCTATTGTTTCAAAGCTCAAGACTTCTCCCTTCAGCTGAATATACGGCATATTACCGTCTATTTCATGAATATAATACAGCCTGCTCCGGTCTACATATTTATATGGGAAATAGTACAACAAGTCCCTCAAGGAATAAATCTGAAGTTCCTTGTTTAAAATGGCTGCACGCTGCGGCCCTACTCCCTGCAAATATTTAATGTCACGTGTAGATAAGTCGAACATCTTTTTCAGATCAGCACCTCTGCTACTTTCAAATCAAAAGGTGTAGTTAATTTGATATTTTCCCGATTTCCCGCTACCAGATACACAGGTAATCCCAAAGCTTCTACTACAGAAGCATCATCGGTGAAAGCTGGAATATACTCTTGCGCATAGGCACGCTTCAACACTTCCGTGGTGAAAACCTGCGGAGTTTGTACTAATTTATAGCAATCGCGAGGCACCGTTTCACTGTCTTCAGCAGATACGATATGACGAACAGTTTCTACCACATCAATCACCGGAATCACAGCATGTTTCAATACAGCCATATCATAGCAAGAAGCGATTACCTCCTGAGAAACAAAAGGACGGACTCCGTCGTGTACTCCTACGATTCCTTCTCCATCTACCAGCCTCAGCCCATTACGAACAGAATGGAAACGGGTTTCTCCTCCATCAGCTATGCGATGAGGTAAAGTAAAGCCATATTGCACACAAAGTTGCTTCCAGTAGTCCTGTTGGGCTACCGGAAGAACAACAATTAATTCTATCTGATTGTCATAAGCATAAAAGGCCTCAAGAGTACGCATCAATACCGGTTTCCCTTTTACCGGTATAAACTGCTTGGGGATTTCACCTCCCATACGAAGACCTTTTCCGCCCGCAACAATAATTACATATTTTTTCATCAGGCAATCAACATGCCGTTTTTAACTTCTTTCACTTTTTCGGCTCCCGCAAACTTCTCCAGTATTGCAAAACCAAATTCCCATGCAGCTCCGGGACCTTTTCCCAAAATGAAGTTGTCTACACGTTCTACCATATTGCCTGTATATTCAGCTCCTTCCAGGAATTTGTCAAATCCCGGGTAACAAGTTGCCTTCTTACCTTTCAACAGTCCACGTTTACCATATACCAATGGAGCCGCACAAATAGCAGCCAACGGTTTTCCGGCAGCAGCAAACGACATAATCAGTTTATCAAGACCTGCATGCGCATCCAAATTGGTAGCTCCTGGTAGTCCACCCGGCAAAACGATCATTTCAACATCTTCTTCCTTCAAATCATCAAACAAGACATCGGCTACAATAGGTACTCCATGCGAGCTAACTACAGTTTTGTTCCCTGTTACAGAAACTGTTCTCACTTCCAATCCACCTCGACGCATGATGTCCAAGGGAAACATGGCTTCCATTTCTTCAAAGCCTTCGGCTAAAAAAATACAAATAGTTTTCATAAGCAACTTATTTTTAATGAAGTACAGAAACTGCTTTCGCATTCCCTATTCTTCCGATTTCTATTTCAATTTAAAATAATATGTAATCGTTCCAGTCTGATTGTTCACTCCAGGAATAGCATTAAAGCGCGCTTTCCGTGCAGCCTCCTCAGCAGCCTTACGTAAAGTAGGATTAACCGTATTAGTACGCTTATTAATACTAGTACTAATTACCTGACCGGCAGGATTGACCACAATCGTAACTACAACACGTCCTTCATCTTGTACATTATATACAGGTTTTGGCAAACCACCCTGTCCAAGCGAACGCCCGTTCAAGTCAAAGGTTCCATATCCTCCTTCTCCAGTCGTATTACCCGCATTACTGTTTCCTGTAGGACTACCCTGAATACCAGTACCCGTATTTGATGTACCTTTGCTACCCATCTGAGAACCTTTACCAAAAGCTCCGGCAATCTTGTTGGCCGCAGCCTGTGCAGCGGCTCGTTCTGCTTCCGCACGTTTCTCTGCTTCCGTTTTCTCTTTGACTACCTTTGCCGGTACAGTTTCCTTTTTAGGTGTTTGAGTAGTTTCCTTCTGTTGTTTTTTCTTTTCCTCCTTTTTCTTCTTTTCTTCTTTCTTTACCTGTATGGAAGGTTCATCAGCCTGAGTGATGAGAGGTTGTTCCACTTTTACCTCCTCTTGCACAGGTTGAGGTTCTGCCGTTTCCGGTTGAGATACAATATCCACTTCGGTCATTGTATAAGGATCGGACTCTCCCTGCGATTGCTCCGTATCACCAAACATAACAGGTACTCCCCCCTCTTCCTGCGGTTCCGGACGGGAAAGCGTAAGCAAGAGCAGCAAGACCAATACTACCACATGCAATACGGCTGTACCGATTATTCCTGTTACTTTATTTTGTTTCATGATTACTTCTTATCTGGGCGGCGGGTAGCCAGCACCATTTTGTAATGATTCTCGTTTGCAATATTCAGAATGCGTACCACCTCACGATAAGGGATGGATTCGTCTGCGTACAAAGCCACATACATCTCCGGTTCCTTTTGCGCACATTCCTGTAAAAAGGCCGGTACTTCCTCTATAGACAAAGGCATTTCATCTTCCTTGCCAAACGCACCATAATAATTCAAGTCTTTATCAATAATTACCCTTGCCATAGGTTTGGCTGAAGTTTGCTCCGATCCTTGCGGCAACAAAACTTTAATGGCATTTGGCGAAACCATGGTAGAAGTAATCATAAAAAATATCAGCAACAAGAAAATGAGGTCTGTCATAGACGACATACTGAAGCTTGGAGATATTTTTTGTCTTCTTTTCAGTGCCATAAGCTATTATTTTTCAATCGGTTCATTGAGTAAATCCATGAAAGCCATTGTACGGGCTTCCATCTGGCTAACCACCTTATCTACCCGATATACGAGATGATTATATGCAAACATGGCTGCAATACCTACAACCAGTCCACCTACAGTAGTAATCATTGCCTCATAAATACCACTCGACAAGAGTGTAATATCAATATTGTTTCCGGCATTAGCCATATTCCAGAATGCACGCACCATACCCAATACAGTACCCAAGAAACCAATCATAGGAGCTCCACTCGAAATAGTAGCCATGATAGACAAACCATTTTCCAGTTTAGCCACTTCGATATTTCCGGTATTCTCAATAGCAGCCTGTACATCGGCCACCGGTCTTCCCATACGAGTGATTCCTTTCTCAATCATTCGTGCAGAAGGAGTATTGGCCATACGGCAATAGTTGATAGCCGACTTGATTTCTCCACTCTTTATATAATCGCGGATACGTTCCATAAAAAGCGGATCTTCCTTTCCAGCCTTACGAATAGCCGCAGCGCGTTCGAAGAAAATATAAAATGCAACCACCGACATCAAGGCCAGTACAATCATAATCCAGCCTCCCTTACAGGCCATATCAAAAAGATTCATTTCCGGTTCTCCCGAAGCAACAGGAGTCAATACCGGGTTTTCACCGGTAACAGTTTCAGCAGCAGCTTGCATTGCTGTCAATAAAGTTAGTGTCATCATACTTATAAAAGACATTGTTTATATTCTTCTATTGTTTTCTTCAATCCTAAATAAAGCGCATCGCATATCAATGCATGACCAATCGATACTTCATCCAGCCAAGCAATATGCTGACGGAAATATTTCAGATTCTCCAGACTTAAATCATGTCCGGCATTAAGTCCCATTCCTAATTTTCTGACCAACTTGGCCGCTTCTACAAAAGGAGCTACAGCAGTTTCCGGATTCTTGGCATAAAGAGAAGCATAAGGTTCGGTATAAAGTTCTACACGGTCTGCTCCGGTTTTAGCTGCATATTCTATCATTTCGGGTTCGGTTCCTACAAAAATAGAAGTACGGATACCTGCTTCTCCAAAAGTATCCATCAATTCTGTCAGGAACTCACAATTCGTCTTTGTGTCCCAGCCCGCATTCGATGTAATCTGCCCTGGTGCGTCAGGTACCAGTGTAACCTGATGTGGCTTTACTTTCAACACGAGGTCAATAAACTCTTTGGAAGGATAACCTTCTATATTAAATTCAGTTTTCAGCAAAGGTCTTAAATCATATACATCTGCATAACGTATATGTCGTTCGTCCGGCCGAGGATGTACTGTAATACCATCTGCCCCAAACGCCTCACAATCCAATGCTACTTTCAGTACGTTAGGATTGTTTCCACCACGGGCATTACGCAAAGTGGCCACTTTGTTTATATTCACACTTAATTTAGTCATATTCGTTTTTATTTATATCTTTGCAACTACAACTTGCAAAGTTAGCCGATTTTATGAAATACCGGCCATGATTATAAGTTAAAAACCGTACACTATATACAAGAAACAATGAAATTTGCCATCTTTGGAAATACTTATCAAGCTCAAAAATCAGCTCACACTACCCGATTGCTGGAGATTCTTCGTAAAAAGGATGCGCAAATATGTATCAGTGCCGACTTCTATGAATTTCTGAAGAAAGTAACAGACACTGATTTTACTGGTGTTGAAGTCATTGAAGGGAACAATTTTACGGCCGATATGGCTTTAAGTATTGGAGGAGACGGAACCTTTCTAAAGACTGCAAGCCGTGTAGGCAATAAAAGGATTCCTATTTTGGGAATTAACACAGGGCGGTTAGGATTTCTAGCTGATATTTCGCCAGAACAAATGGAAGAAGCCTTCGACGAAATCTATCAACACAAATATCAGACAGAGGAAAGACGTGTACTGCATTTACTTTGCAAAGGACAGATTTTAAAAGGCTATCCTTACGGGCTGAATGAAATAGCTATCCTAAAGAGAGACAGTTCATCGATGATTACCATCCATGCGTATATCAATGGAGAACTGCTGAATATTTATCAGGCAGACGGACTTATTGTCTCTACCCCTACCGGGTCTACAGGATATTCATTGAGTGTAGGAGGTCCTATTTTAGTTCCCCAAAGCGGCACTATCAGTCTGACTCCCGTAGCACCACACAGCTTAAATGTCCGCCCCATTGTGATTCGAGACGACTGGGAAATTACGTTGCAAGTAGAAAGCAGAAGCCACAACTTTCTTGTAGCAGTAGACGGAAGAAGTGAAACTTGCCGGGAAGGTTGCCAACTGACTATCCGTAAAGCTAATTATCCTATCTATATTGTAAAACGCTGTCAACATTCGTTTTTCAATACTCTCCGTGAAAAAATGATGTGGGGAGCAGACAACCGTAAATAATAAATCTCACCATACAAGTAAAAAAGACCGCTGGAATTTCATCTTCCAGCGGTCTTTTTCTATCATCTATATGATTCTTGGCAGACAGAACCGTTACAAGAATCAGTCTTATTCTTTAATACGTATCAGCAAATTAGCAAGAATAGCAGTTACACCTCCTGTAGTAATACCAGATGCAAAAATATTACGCAATACTTCTGGCAACTGGCTCAAGATATCGGGCACCAGTTCTACACTCAGACCAAAAGAAAAACTTAATGCCATCACCAAAGTAGCCTTACGATCTATCTTCTGAGCAGCAATAATACGTATACCTGCAGCAGCTACCGTTCCAAACATCAGCAAAGTAGCTCCTCCCAAAACAGGTTCCGGCATCAACGAGAATACCAATCCTACAGCCGGGAACAAGCCCAACAAGATCAAGAATCCTGCAATAAAATAACCTACATAGCGGCTTGCTACCCCAGTAAGCTGAATCATTCCATTATTCTGTGCAAAAATAGAGTTAGGGAAAGAATTAAATACACCAGCCAGCATAGAGTTAAATCCGTCGGCCAATATACCTCCAGAAGCACGTTTTACAAATTTCTCACCTTCAACCGGCTCACCTGAGATAAGTGAATTGGCAGTAATATCTCCATAAGCTTCAATTGCAGTAATCAAATACACCAGTGCCAGTGCAATAATAGAAGAGATATCAAAAGAAAGACCGTAACGGAAAGGAATAGGAATATTGAATCCTCCATAGCTCTGTACAGAAGAGAAATCGACCATACCTAAAGCCCAAGCTACTATATATCCTACAATCAATCCGATTACGATTGAGCTCATTCGCAGATAACGATTTGAACTCCGGTTAAAGAAAATAATCAAAACAAGTACCAAAGCCGCCAGCCCTACATGCTCTAAGGCTCCGAATGTACCGTTTGCCTGAGCGACTGCTCCTCCTCCACAAGCAGAAACACCCACTTTAATCAAACTCATACCAATCAGAGTCACCACAATACCGGATACAAGTGGAGTGATTACCTTTCTTGTATATTTCAGAACACGGCTTATAACCATTTCTACAGATGAAGCAACAATACAAGCTCCAAAGATAGCAGAAAGTCCGCCGGTTAATCCAGCAGAAATAATAGGTCCGATAAACGAAAAACTGGTTCCTTGAATACAAAGAAGTCCACAACCCACAGGTCCCAGTCTGCGACATTGAATAAAAGTTGATACACCTGATGCGAACAATGCCATTGATACCAGAAAACCTGTAGTTTCCAAATCAAGTTTTAAAGCTCCGGCAATAATCAACGGTGGAGTAATAATAGCAACAAAAATAGCCAGCAAATGCTGCAATGCTGCAAAAATAGTTTCTTTCAAAGGTGGACGATCATTCAGTCCGTAAATCAGCCCCGCTCCCGAAGCCATAGCCTGTTCTTTTTCCATTTAATATATGCTTACTTTTTATGTGAGAAAAACATTTGTTATCCAATAAATAACTTCGGACAAACATAGCATTCTATATTTGCCCGAAGTATAATCTCAAAAAAACACTACTCTTTTATTTTAATTTTACAATCTTCCAGACTTTCAATAATGGCCAATGACTCAACATGGATACCTTGACCTCGCAAATAATCTCCTCCGTGCTGGAAGGACTTTTCAATCAGGAAGCCCATACCCACCAACTCAGCTCCGGCTTTCTGTACCAAGTCAATAATACCTTTCGCAGCATTACCGTTAGCAAGAAAGTCATCGATAAACAAGACTTTGTCGCCCGGAGCAAGATAATCTTTGCTTACACACACGTCATAAGAACGATCCTTAGTAAACGAGTACACGGTAGTAGTCAGCATATTTTCCATTGTGCTTGGTTTCTTTTTCTTTGCAAACACAACCGGAAGTTCCAATAAATATCCAACCATGATAGCAGGAGCAATACCACTCGCTTCGATAGTCATTACCTTATTAATTCTTGTGCTGGCAAAACGACGCACAAATTCTACTGCCATTGACTTCATCAAAATCGGATCCATCTGGTGATTGATGAAATTATCAACCTTCAAAATTCCGCCTTCGAAACATTTTCCATCTTTCAAGATTCGTTCCTTGAGTGCTTTCATACGCTAAACAGAGCTTTTAACCAACGTAATATTAAAATTTCTGCAAAGGTACGCGTTTTTATCGTATTTCCGACAAGACAGAGAAAGCAAAATAGCGAAAAAGAAGCAAGCTTCGGCAAAATCTTATTCTACCGGAGTTTCATCTACAAAAATATCTTCCAAAGCTCCTCCGGAAACCCAATCAGTGATTTCATTACCTACAATTTCCAAAGTTTCTTTTTTCACCCGAATGGTATACTTATATATTTTACCCGACTCAAAAGTCGTTCCCATCTTATCTGTAGTAGCTGTATAAGAATTTCCATCCCGTTCGTAAGTAATGGAAAAATTCAACGGAGTTTCCAGTACTGAAGGATTAATTAACACCATCGTTGAATACCCTTCTTCTTGAATACCCACTTCTTTCACCAACTCCAACGCATCTTTTTTCACTACATCGTCAGCAATCTGCATATGGTCTGTACCTTCCGAATCAAAGCAATAATAATGAGATGCAACAATATTTTGTCCTTCAAACTTCATTGTTTTCAGCGTCATGGTTTTGTCGGCAGCATCTTTTTTCAATGTAACCATTATCAGACTATAAATATGTTTGAACGACGATTCCCCCTTAAATGCTACAACTCCACTTTCAGCCCCATAATTGGTAGTACAACGGGCCGCCAAGAAGTCAAACTGTCCAAGATTCTCCAGTTCTCCCGTTTGGGTACTTAAATCCGGCATCGGTATACGAGTACGCTCTGCTTCCTCCACATAAGGATAAAAAGCACAAAACTCAAAAGACTCCGTCTGATTAGGCCAGTAAAGCGGTGTTTCAGAATTCCATCCACTTCCTGTATAACTCCATTTTACCGCATTTTCCTGTTGCCCCGGCATAAAGAATCCCACTGCATCTTCAGCTACAAAGGAGGTCTTTCCGGCGGAAGTCGTAGTAGTTCGCCCTAAATTAGCTCCTTCTACCATTGCCTGCATACTCAAGGATAAATCATCATTATCCATATTTTCACTCTTTTGACAGCTCGCACACAACAAGATGCAAAGGCATCCACTTAAAATTAAATGTTTCTTCATAATATTTTAATTAATATGTTACATTTTATAACGCCGCCTTCCTATTTTCTATACCCACATGTAGGTATTTTTTCCAACCTTACTTTCATTCATTTTTCTTTTTCGTATTTTTGTTCTCAGAAAACATCTTAAAGACACAACTCATGAATAAACGATTTCTTTTATGTGCATTTCTTATTGTGTCAGCTTGCCTGACATTTGCACAGCAGCCTAAGTATGTATTTTATTTCATAGGCGACGGTATGGGAGTAAACCAAGTACAGGGAACAGAACTGTACAAGGGTGAACTGGAAGGCAAAATCGGAATCACCCCCATTCAATTTGCCCAATATCCTTATGCCACAGTAGCTACGACATTCTCTGCAACCAATGGAGTAACCGATTCCGCAGCTGGAGGAACAGCTCTTGCGAGTGGACACAAGACCAAAAACGGTACTATCGGAATGGAAAAGGACCAGCAGACTTCTGTAAACAGTATAGCTGTATGGGCACAAAACAGTGGTTACAAAGTAGGAGTAGCTACCAGTGTAAGTGTAGACCATGCTACTCCGACTGCTTTTTATGCACATAATGCAGACAGAAACAACTATTATGAAATGGGATGTGACCTGTATAAAACAGGATTCGACTTTTATGCCGGATCGGACTTCCTCGATCCCGATAAAAAAGGAAAAGCAGAAAGTTTATACAGCTTGGCAGAAGCAAATGGATATACCATTGCAAGAGGATATAAAGACTATCTGAAAAAAAGCAAGAAAGCAGACAAAATGATTCTGTTCCAGACAGAAAAGGCTTCTCAGGTAGAACGAGAATCTATCCCTTATGCCATCGACCGTAAAAAAGGAGATTTGACTCTGAGTGATATTACACGTTCTGCCATCAACTTCCTGACAAAGGAACCTTCCAAAGGCTTTTTCCTGATGGTAGAAGGCGGAAAAATAGACTGGGCTTGCCACAGCAATGACGCGGCTACTGTTTTCCACGAAGTGATGGATTTGGATAATGCAGTAAAAGTAGCTTATGAATTCTATGCACAGCATCCGGATGAAACACTGATTGTAATCACCGCAGACCACGAAACTGGAGGTATTGTATTAGGAACAGGAGCTTACAAGTTAAATTTACAGGTTCTGAAGAACCAGAAAGTCAGCGAAGTGGGCTTTACAAGAATCATCAATGGCTTGCGCGCACAATACAAGAACAATGTGCCATGGGAAGTTGTGAAAAAAGCCTTGAAAGAGAATTTCGGCTTTTGGGAACAAGTACAGTTGACAGAAAAACAGGAAGCACGTCTGACTAAAGTATACGAAGAAAGCTTTAAGGGTCAGAACATCCAATTAGAAAAAAGCGAATATTCACAAGACGAACCAATCGCAGCAGAAGCCAAACGTATTATCAATGAAATAGCTTTGGTAGGATGGACCAGCGGAGGACATTCTGCAGGATATGTCCCGGTATTTGCTATCGGAGCCGGAGCTGAATTGTTCCAAGGACGCCTTGACAACACCGAAATCCCAATGAAAATAGCCAAAGCGGCCGGATATATTGCCGAATAACATCAAAACAGAATTGACTTTTATTTCAGGAACAGTCTCGAAGTTTGTACAATCGGACTGTTCCTATTTTTTTGCAAAGTCGTTTTCTAATCAGCGCCGTCGGATGCATAGTCGCCGCCGTTGTTTCTCCAGCCAACACCGCCGGTTTTATATACGACGACGTCGAACGAACGGTTCTGCTTGCATAGCACAGAGTAATAACGAATACCAACGTACTTATTCAAATGATAAGTAAGGAGCCAGCTTGTTCAAGTCACTTTCCGTGAATTCTTCGAACATGGACAACTGAGCTATATTCTTTATAGCTCCTCTCTTACGTCTGTATTCCAATATAGCTTTAGCCTTGTAGAAATTCATATAAGGATGGACACGAAGTTTATCCAGACTAAACTGATTGACATAGAGTTTACGCAATGTATCTGTTTTGACAACAAACCATTTATTCAGTTCCTTTCCTACGTGAGGAATTTCCTGCAACTGGTTCACGCTATAAAAACCTCCCAGACGAAGACGATAAGCCACAATCATTTTAGCCAGTCCGCTGCCTATTCCCGGAATACATTTCAGTTCTGTTGTATCTGCCTTATTCAAATCGACGACAGTCCCTTCTTCGTATTTTTCCTGTATGACGAACAAAGAGTCTTCAGGCAAGACACGATGCTGCATTGTATCGCGTTGTCTGAATCTTTCGCCGATTACAATATAAGGCTTCAATGTTTGAAATGTCTCTTCTTTCAGTCCATATATACGGGCAAAAGCTTCCGGAGAACGGAACACTCCACCTTTTTCACGATAGCGCAAGATATTTCGGGCTATAAAAGCCGGCAAGCCCAGCTGACGGAAAGTCAGAGAATCGGCCGTATTAGGGTCGAACTCCTGCAAGACTACAACCGGAGCATTGCTGGTATATTTCCTGTAAGAAACATTTTTCTCTTTCTCCTTAAGCTGTACCAGGAAGTACCCCCGGTAAAACAGAATGTGAAAAAAGTAAGATAACAGAAAAGACGGTAAATATCCTTAATTATAGAGAGTTAGCCTTTATCCCTTGAAAAAACAAAATGTGAAGAAAGTTCTATTATGGGTTAAGATGGGTGCATCGTGGGTAAAGAAATGAGTGAATGCGCTGTGTGGAATGTGATGCATGGGTAAAACATCGGGCGGCGCGACTTGATTTGTGGGGCAAAAATAGAAGCAAAAGCGGCGGCATAATTGATTTATGACCGCCGCTTGGTGTATCTGTACTCAAAAGCAAAGAAAAGGCTCTGACGGGGCTTATTTGCGTCCAGAACGTATCAGTTCACCTTGTTTAATGATGGCACGGTCTGTCTGATAGACTGAAATCTCGCGCCAGCGGGCGTTTCTCAGAGTGTTGTATTTCACTCCTACTTGCTCGGGGGTAAGGACGGTGTAAATGGCTGCCAGGCTGCCGAAATAATAGTCTTTTTTCTCAAAAATGAGGTGTACATGTATTATCTTCTCCATATTTCCTTATTTGCATGTTTATTTTTTCAAAAATAGTGCAAATACTTAGTATATGCAAGTATTAGGTATGAAAAACACCTGTAAATAACGGTTTTTCGAAGCGGTTTTGAAGGAGGTTCTAAAGCTGTCGCTATTTTGTTAATTTCATGTTAAATTAGGGATTGGATATACAAAAGGGTATACGTTTGGGTATACAGTGAAGTATTGCGCTGTAATGTGTTTTATATAGTTTGGATATACAAAAGCAGGTACAAAGCGTACAAGTAAGCAACTGTTTAGGGTGTTGTTTGTATGGGAGAAGTGTCGGTTTTGATGGATTATGGGGTATATAGGGAAATATAAGATTGATTTTATTTATTAATAATTTATTGTAAATCAATATTTTATGGTAAAAAATTAGAAAAGGTGGGGATAAAAGTGTATATTTGGGGAAAGAAAGGATTGAAATATGAGATACGAAGTATTGTTTAGGGTAATAAATGAGGATGAAAAGCCGATGCCGTGGGTGAAAGCGACTGCCACAGCACCGGATTATAAAATTAGCGAGGATGATTGTTTAAAACTCAGTATGGCTTTAGGGGAGTATCTTGAATGCTTTGTTCATTCGGAGATGCTTCTTTATTTTTTCCCTTTAGAATGCGATCCAAATGAAAGTTCGTCGGGAATGTCAGATAACCCATTAGGGGCTCTTTCAAATATGATTGAAGCTGACTGTTTAATTTGGGAATATCTGAATAGATACCCTTTAAAAGTATCGTGTATTCATCCTGAGCGGATGTTGCCATCTCCCAAACAGCCGTAATTTCCGGATTGTGGTATTTGAGAAGCAAAGGGAGCAACTTGTTTTGCAATTCTCTTCTTGCTTCTCTGATTAGTCTGCGATGTGCTTCAGGCAAAAGCATTTCATCATAATTTGTTTTATGGTTTATCATAATCGTATTCTCCAAGATTTTCCAACTTTAAACAATGTACCTATCATTGTCCCTTTGCCTTTTATTGAGATTTTAATATCCTCGTAAGGAATGGACATTGATAGTTTCATTTTACTGAACTCAGCCATGCTCTTTTGTCCTCCAAAGTATTTAGTCCATATCGTATATAGTTCTTCGAATGACCCATCAATCATTTTCAAGCGGTATGAATCACCTTTATAGTCTTTGTAAAATCCTACAGCCATACTTGAACTATTTCCTTTATAATTCCATACGAAAACATTGTTTGAGTTATCATAATAGCATGTTTCATAATTTAATTCAGTATTGCTAATGTGAACTAAACTATCGCATAAACTTTTAAACTCTACAGAGTCATTTCTAGCAATGAAGGATGTTGGTTTTAATGATCTGTCATTTTTACTTTTCTCCGCAAGTACATAAAAATTATATTCATCTTCAAACCATTGCGGATCTACAATTGCAATGAGTTTATGTGCTTTTTTATTTTTTTTGCTTTCGCTTTGTATATTCGCAACAGACTCTCCTATGCTTTTTCCCGGTGTTGGCCCAGGTATAGACTTTAAAGATTTATTTTCTGATATAGCATTTTGCATCTTATCAAGATAATTTATATAGAATTGTAATTTGTACCATGCTCCAGCAGAAACTTTCTGTAGTTCTTCTATATAATCCTCGGTAGGTCTATAATAATCAATTGTATCTGCCCCTGAAATAAATTTGTTTGGCTTGAAACCATTTTGTGAAAAAACATTATTGAATGAGAATACAACAATAGTTAATAAACACAGTGTTAAGTTCTTCATAAATGTTATTTATTAAATCCGTTAAACTTTTTATGTTTACCATTCTTTGTAATCTGGAAGCGTAAAATCATCATTAAATTCATAACAATCAAGTTTATTCGGCTCTGTTCTCAATATGTCTTCCCATCCGGTTGTTATTCTATTAAAACCTTCACTATTTTTATCACATATAAAACTGATTGCTTCATATAAAGCTTCAATTTTATTGGCTGAGGGAAAAAAGAAAAATTCACGAACTGCATTTTGATGAAAGAAATAAATTAGCCTGTGATTTACTGGAATCAATTTCAAGCACCTATCGAATAAAGTAGAGTTTCCCCCACTAAGTTCTGTCAGTATTTCACGGCATCGATGAGAAAGTAAAAAAACATTCGCTCTATCCAAATCGGAAGTTTGAAGTTCTGATAGATTGCATTTTAAACAAGCTACAGAAAACAATAGCGTTACCCAGTCTGTATAACAACCATAATATGTAACCTTATTGTCCGAATCATACATCAACTCTTCACACTCCCTGTCATGTTGATAAGCGTGTCGAATATCATAGCTCATGATAGTAAGTAAACGTCCTCTTTGACTGAGTGCTATATCATTACTATCTTCATCATAATAATTAGATAAAGTGCTATAAAGCGAATGTAAATCACCGTAATCACCTAATATTTTTACGCCATAACTGTTTTTTGTTGGTATTATCTGCAACATATTCTTGTTTATATTAAATTATTGCTTATGTTTACACCTTAAATAACTATGAAAATCACTGCCTATTACACAAAAGTTCGATAGTCTTCTGAAGATTGGCTATCAAATCATCCTTACCTTTCATACTTCCTTCCAGAAAAGCGATTCTTTCTTTTAAGTCTGAATTCTCTTTTAGTAATTCAGCCTCTCTCGTGTTTACGCTTTTCGTCGAATCTGTCCGCTGTATCTCAATTTCTCCGTTTGGCTTAATAATTTTTTGGGTTCCGGATTCAGGCATGGTTATATTAAGCATTTGACCTCCATTTACATTTCCGGTCATGTTGTTTCCTCCACTAATATTATTATTTGTGTTGTCTTTTGCAGAAGATAAAAGCATTTCACCTTGATCCTTAAGTAACCACTCAGAATTTAGACCTTCACATTTTGCGAGTATTAATTCTGCATTAAAACTATTCCTCGAAATCCATGTTGAAACAGTCTGAGGTGTAATACCTAATCTTCTCGAAAACTGAGCTTTATTTCCGTTGTCAAAATGTTTGATTATTGCTTCTAATCGGTCTTTTTTCTCCATTGATAATATCCTATTTGAATAATGAGAATAAAATAATTCGCAAATTACTTGTGTTGTATTCGCAAATTGCGTATGTTTGCATTACTATTAATTCACAAATAAACAAATAAAGTATGAAGCGTGCAATAAAAGTTTCACAAAACAATCTGATTAATGAAGAATACGACCCCCGAAGATGTCGCACTTCCCCTGAAGCAATCTACAAGAATCTATGGAATAGAGTAGTAAAAAACGAAGGAAAATTAAGTAATGAGGAATGGATTTTCATGGCAAAGGAGATTCCCAATCTTCGTACTGCCTATGGTGTATACCTCACCAATTACAAAAAGCATAAGATTGAAAAGCCTATAACGTGGCGTACTTTCTATATGCAGTGTCGTGGATTTCGCACTTTAAAACCGAATACGATACAGGCTCTTTCGGATTACATCAGACTTGCCGATGGGCAGGAATCTAAAGTTACACGAGTTATCAATGAATAATATACAGGTGCTATGAAGACATATTATACTGCGATGTATACCCAGCGTCTGGCAAATTGCCTTGTGGCGTATGGGAAGCCTTTTCGCTTTGACGGAATAGGTATTGAGTTTGATGCGACAACCGCATTTGTAGAAAAGATACAGAACCTTGATAAGGTGCTGGCGAAGATTGAATTTTCAGTTAAATAACATATTACTAACCATTTAATTATTTCAATTATGAAAAAAAGAAAATTTCCCAAAGATGTAGCAAGATTCTTTCATCCCGAAAAATCAGGTTCAAACGCAAATTATGAAAAAGGATTCTTGGGAACACATCAAGAAGAAAAAGCTCGAGAAAAAAGCAGTATTGTAGTTAAGCAAGGCGCAGGTATGGATTCAAGAAGATACCGAAGAGCCTCTATTTAATTGTTAGACCGCTACAAAAGTAGCAAAACCGCTTCGGTCTGCGAAGATAGAGGCGGAAATCTTTAAAACGTAAACGATATGAAAACAAGATATTACCTCTTAGCTATTCTGGCATTGGCAGTAGCAAACAGATACCTCGATGGCATTGCCAATCTGATCGGAACGATGCTTATCTGCATCCTGCTTATTCCTGTGGTATGGAGAATGGATAAGGAGATTATCAAGAAGCAATAACGACACGCAGTAGCAGAGCCTGCACGTATAGGGATAACAGAATAAGTCATACTGGGATTGATTATAAATTGGAGTTTGTTTTCAATCGGGTATTAGGTAAAAAGATGCAGGTGGCTGCGCGCCGGGTTCGACTCCCGGCACTGCACCAAAATGATAAAGAGAAAGCAATATGCCTCACTATAACAAAGAAAACATACTGGTGGTTACGAAGGATGAAGTCCTTGCGGCGCGCGATGAAAACGGGCAGCCGTTCTTTTCCGGCTGGATTCATCTTCGCACAACCTTATACCGCTATGAAAGCAAAACGTACGGCATGAAGCGTGCCGAGCGCGGAGGCGGACGCGGACGGGGCGTAACGATTGTGTTCGACAGTCTTCCGTCCGAGTTGCAGGATGCCATCGGCGACCCTCGCAAGCGTCAGCACATCCTGCTCGACTACTTCACCATCGACCCTGCTGCGGTGGATTTCTTTAACCGCTACCGCACACCTACGGGCGAACTCAAGGATTCACAGAAACAGGCATACATCACTACGGCCAGCCTGCTCGATGCAGGGCTGCGGCTGCTGGTGGCACGCCGTGCCGAATGGCAGGGCAAGGGAAAGCGCACCACACGCGGACTGGAGGCTTCCGTCTGCGAGGACCTGCACAGCTTTGCCCCAGTGCTGAAACGCCAGTTCCACCGCGAATACAATCTTCCCGAAAACATGATCCGTCTGCGCGAGAAGCTCCGTGCCTACGGCTCGCTCTCGGGCGATGACAAATACCGGTCGCGCATCAAGGGCGTGTTCGGCAATCAGCACGCCAGCGTGAAGACACTGGCACAGGTGCAGCTCTTAGAAGCGATGTTTATGAGCCAGCCCCACAAGCCTACGCCTACCGAGGTCGCTAACCAGTACGATGCCTTTCTGAGCGGTTACGTGGAAATCATCAACAAGGAAACCGGAGAAGTGTACAACCCTGCGGAATACGGCAAGCTCAGCCTGCGCACCATTACCGGGTATCTGGCAAGCTGGCACAGCAAGATAGCTACCTATAGCAAGCGCGCCGGAAACCGCCAGAAGTTCATTGCCGACTTCCTGCCGGGCGGTTCGATGCTTACTCCCGAATATGCCGGAAGCATCATCTCGGTGGACGACCGTAACCCTCCGTTCTGGTATGTAAAGGGCAAACGTGTATGGTTCTACTGTGCCTACGATGTGGGGGCGCAATGCTTCACCGCCTGGGTGTACGGCAAGACGAAAGAGGGCATCATACTCGACTTCTACCGGAACATCGTGCGGAATTACACAGCCTGGGGCATTCCCCTTCCTGCCGAGATTGAGTGCGAAAGTTCGCTGAACAGCACCTTCCGCGATACCATGCTTGCCGACGGAGCAATGTTCCAGTACGTACGCATGGAGGCGAACAAGGCACGAGGCAAGTACATCGAGCGTATCTGGGGAAAGCTCCGCTACGGCACGGAAAAGACACGAGAGGGATGGCTGGCACGCCCCAACGCATTGAGCGAAAGCAATCAGAAGAGCGATGAAGAATGTCCGATTATCCCCTACGATGAAATTGTGTACAACTGCCTTACTGACATACAGAACTGGAACAACTCGCTGCACCCCAATCAGGAGAAATACCCCGGCATGACACGCTGGGAGGTGTTCACCGAGAACCAGAATCCCGACCTGCGGCAGGAAACCAACTGGAAGATGATTCTGCCTTACATCGGTTACAAGACAGAAACAAGCTGCAATGCCGGAACCATCAAACTGCAACGCAAGGAGTTTTTCTTGGGGATGGACGGACAGATTTGCACAGGCGATACGCTGATTACTCTGCTGGAATTAGTGGAAGGTAAGGAACTGGACATCTACTGGCTAGACGACAACGAGGGCAACGTGATGAAGGCACTGGTTTACCTGCGTGGCGGCGAGCGGATTGTGTGCGAAGCGATTCTGAAACCGAAATTTCATCGTGCCAAGATTGAACAGACTGCTGCAGACCGCGAAAATATGAAATTAGTGATGTCGTACATACAGACCTTCAGCGGATTTATCAGCCGCCGCAAGGCAGAGATAGAAAGAGTGATGGTTATCGACCGCCGTACCGAGGTGGTGAACAACAAGTTCGTGATACCCGGGCTGGATCAGCCGAAGCATTACGAGGCAGACGATGAAACCGAGGTGCTGGATGACACATTGGAACAGTCGGAAGAACCGGACACTCCGGTCGTCCTTCCACCGGAGACCGAGGTACTGTATGATGACACTGAAGCGGATTTCGAAAGCAATATAAAACCGATTGAAACGGGAGTAAAACAACGATTATTGAACCAACTTATCGGTTGACCAGGTTTCAGGCGACAAGGGAACAAGGTTTTTAAAGCCTTGTCAACTCGTCAACTTGTTACCTCGTCAACTAACTAAAAAATAAAATAACTATGATTGAGATTAGCAAGAAACTGATAGAGAAATGCGTGGAAGCTCTTTTGGAAGCTTCGAAGAATTACGGCGGCACAGCCACCCAGTTTGCACGCAAATATGGCATGAGTGCCAGCGTATGGAGTGAGATAAAGAACGGACGAACAGAAGGTAAGCTGAGTCCGCAGAAGTGGCTGAATATTGCCGCCATCTTAGGCGTAAAAGATACCGACCGCGTGTGGCGCATGGCGCGTACCGAGGTGTTCAATGCCATCGAGGAAGGCGTAATGGCCTGCAAGGAATACGGCTGGGGAATGATTTTCGTCGACAAGTGCGCCATCGGAAAGACTTACAGCGCAAAATACCTTGCCAAGACACTGAAGAACTGTTTCTATGTAGACGGCTCTCAGTGTAAGACCAAGATTCTGTTTACCCGCACGCTGGCACAGGTTATCGGTGTCGAGTCCGGAGGCCGCTATCAGGATGTGAAGCTGCGCATCAAGAACGCTCTGAATGTACTTGAAAAACCGGTGGTGATTATCGACGAGGCGGGCGACCTTGAATACAATGCTTTCCTCGACCTGAAGGAGTTTTACAACGCCACCGAAGGTTCGTGCGGCTGGTACATGATGGGAGCCAACGGACTGCGCAAGAAGATAACCGACGGCATCACCCGCGAATCGGTAGGATTTGAGGAAATCTTCTCCCGATTCAGCGATGCCTACGCACACGTAGTACCCACCAACAAGGACGAACAGATAGACTTCTACCGCCGTCTGCTCACCGATGTGCTGAGCGTAAACATGAGCGACCGCACGAATCTCAATAAGCTGGTAAACCAGTGTCTGACTGTCGGAACAGGAAACAACATTACCGGGTTGCGCCGTGCCGAAAAAATATTGATACTAAATAGTTGACAAGGCTTCAGACGACAAGTGAACAAGGCTTTAAAAACCTTGTCAACTCGTCAACTTGTCAACTCGTAACCTACTAAACAAAAAAAATATGGTAAGAACATTATCCGTCAAAAACATATACTCACAGAGTTTTACCACTCTGCCCATGTCGGGAGAATACGAGCAGCCCTTCGGCCATCCGTCCGACTGTGGTACGTGGCTTATCTATGGCAAGGAGAAGAATGGTAAGACCACTTTTGCCCTTCAGCTTGCCCAGTATCTTAGCCGCATGAAGAAAGTGCTGTATGTGTCGGCAGAGGAAGGTGTGGAGCTGGAGTTTACCCGTGCCTGTGCGCGTGCAGGCATCAGCGTAAGCGACCGAAATCTGAACTTTATCGACTACGAACCGCTGGAGGAGCTTCGCGAACGGCTGGCAAAGCGCAAATCGGCACGCATCGTCTTTATCGACAACATCACGATTTACAACGACGAACTGAAAGGTGGTGAGCTGCGCAAGTTACAGCGCGACTACCCGAACCACCTCTTTGTCTTTATCGCACACGAGGACGATACCGGCGGTACTCCTTCTACCAGCAGGGGGAAGCTCTGCAAGAAGCTGGCAAAAATCATCTGCCATGTCGAGGGCATGGCGGCACAGATAGCCGGACGCTGCCCCGGCGGTACAATCGTTTTCAACGAAGCGAAGGCGGCACTTTATTATGGAAACCAAGTAAAAGAAACTGAATATGGAACAGAAAACAACGAAACGCCCGATCACGGCATGGATGATTAAACGGCTGCACATTCTGTACGCCAAGCACGGGCTGGATCAGGAACAGTACCGAGCCATGATAGTAGAACTGACCGACGGAAGGACGGACACCACGAAGGAACTGACCTATGCCGAGGCGCAATACCTTGCCGGGTACATCACCGGAGCCAATACCAAGCTGCATACCACTGCCGAGCAGATGGCGGCACAGGCGATAAAGAAACAGCGAAGCGCGGTACTGAAACGCCTGCAACAGATTGGCATCGACACCACGCACTGGGCTGCGGTGAACAGCTACCTGAGCAGCCCCCGCATCGCGGGGAAGCCGCTCTACGAGCTGGACAGCGACGAACTGGCCGCACTGATACCCAAGTTAGAATCGATTAAACGAAAACAGAATGAAGAAACCTGACCCTCAAAATTACGATGTGAACGACGAACGGATCAATCGCATCAACCATCTTCTCACCGCACTGCCCAACGTGGCAAGGCGTATCGACCGCATTAACGCGGTGCTGTACGCAGGCGGTATCGGCTCGGCGGAGTTCAACAGTCTGGTAGCCGAACGCAGTGCGCTGGTAAAGAAGTACGACGACATGGAGCGGGAACTGAAAGAGACCTACCGCATTGTGAACGAGAATCCCCGCAAGGGTGTAGAGATAACCACAATCAATATTGAATAATGGAACGAAAGAAATACAGAGTATGGCGGGTGGTAATCCGAGTATTCGGCCACTACATGGCGATACGCTGCCGCCACGACACCGACAACCTTCAGGAGGTACGCGACCGCTACCACCGCATGTACAAGAATCGTGAAGCAATATCACTTTATTATACTGAATTCTAAGACAGGTAACGAGTTGACAAGATACAAGGTACAAGGTTTTCAAGCCTTGTCAACTTAAAAACTAACAAACTTAAAAACTTAAAAATTATGATTGACATTAACAATTTGACACCGGAACAGAAAGCGCAACTGAAAGCACAGTTGGAGAACGAAGAAAAGGCAGAAAAAGCCCGTAAACAGAAAGAACGAGACATGTATAAGCAATTAGTCGACGAGACGGTGAAGAAGGCCGTAGAGAAGCTGAAAACACTGTCTATGCAGATGGAACTGGTAAAACAGGAAGTGTTTGCAGAGTTTGGCACGCTTATCGATACAAAAAACGAACTGTTCAAGACCAAGCTTGGCCGCCAGAGCGACACCTTCACTACCAGTGACGGCAGCATGTCTATCACTTTGGGAAACCGTATGAACGAAGGTTGGGACGATACCGTAGAAGTCGGCATTGACAAAGTAAAAGCCTACCTCAATACGCTTGCTAAGGATGACAACAGTGCAGCTCTCGTGCAGACGGTGATGTCTCTGCTTGCTAAGGGTCGCAAAGACGCACTGAAGGCGAACAAGGTATTAGAGTTGGAGAAACTCGCCATGACCAGCCAAGACCCCGACTTTATCGACGGCATCAACATTATCAAACAGGCCTACCGCCCTGTGCCCACCTGCCAGTTTATCCAGGTGGAGCTGAAGGATGAAGAAGGCAAGTCGCGTAAGTTACCTTTGTCGCTGGCGGCTATGTGATATGAGAAAGAAATCTAAATTTAAATGGCTGGTAATATTTAGCTTATATTGCCTGTCGGTACTTCCTTTAGTAATTATTGGTGCAATACCTTATTACATCTGGAACATATTTGATTATATATTCCATCGTATAGATAGATTCAAATGGAATCTCATCAGAAAGTATAAGCCCGATTAAATTAACTTTCCCCGCTTCGGCGGGGAATAATCATACAAAGCGAATATGGGAAAAGAAAAATATGTAATTAAGACTGGTGCAGGTGATTATTTAAAACGTGGTTATCCTCATGTTATTAAGAATCACATTACATTGTCTTTCGTTAAAGATATTAAGCAAGCAAGAGTTTTTTATAGTATACAAAAAGCCGATGAAGTACGTAGAACTTATTTTATGAGCAAATCTAAAATTGTCAAATTAGATAAAAGTAAAGATAATGAGACTAACATATAAACGAAATACCGGTGATAATACCCCCGAATGGCTCTTACTGTTGAGCCTGAACGTAAGAGAAGAGTTTGAGTACAAGGAACAATATACTATTGAAGAATTACAACGTTTTATTGCTGGTGAAATAGTTAAGTTCTACAAACGTAGATGTATAAAAAGTATTGTTACAACATTTCTTACAGAGCCGGCAGGCGGCCGGAAGGGAGTGGCTATCATGCGAGGAAATACAATCGTACAAACTTATTACTTAGAACAATGATTAACGACATGAAACCCGGAGAAGTCCGTCGCTTAGACGACGGCTCCACAGTAAAATTTATCGAGATACCCGATTTTTCCTGCTTAGACACAGTTTGCGGCGGCTGTGCTTTCGAGTTTACTGACTGCGTACCGTTACGCGTGCAGATAGGAAGCTGCGACCGCTTCGACCGCGAAGACGGGAAGTGTGGTATCTTTATTAAGGTATGAGTGAACCGAACCTGTTCGGCAAGCGCAGGGTGGCGGCGAAACTCCATTACAGCATGATCAATCAGTTCATGTTTTATTGGATCAAGTGGAACCGCCCCTGCGACCTCTCCGTCCGCCGCTCGGGGAAGTCGCCCGAAACGCTCGGCATCTGTTTCTATGTGGATAATAACGACACATTAGATCTGATGCACGACTTAAAGAATAGTCTTAAAATTGAAATAGTTGATTTATGAAAATATTTGAGTTGACATTTGGAGGACATCAGTGGGAAAAACAAAATTTAGTAACACTGGGAAAAAGAAAAAGTTATGATTTGTATAAATGCAAAAAATGTGGAATTACAGGTAAATCATATTCTTTGGGTTATATTGAAATAAAAGAGTCTGATGTGAAGAAGATGCAAAAATGTATGACAAAAAAATCAAGGACTACAGCTAAACAGATTAAGGTAGTTTATTGTAGAGCTTTTGGAATAAATTTTCAGAATATAACTCCAGGAAGTATACACAATATAGTTCCCCCTCCTCCTGGAGAAACATCCGAGCGTGGAGAATGGGTAATGGGCGTTGGAGGACCGGTACTCCTTTTGGCAGGAGAATATACATATATTGATACGGAGGAATAATCATGGCAAAGAAAGAATTTAAAATCGGAGAAACCTTTCAGCTTGGCTTTTTAAAAATTAAAGTAGTAGAGCAGGATGATGGTGAACCTTGTGAAGGTTGCTTTATAAACGAGGTAAAAGGTACATGTGGCGATTATAAAGATTTAGTAGGAAGTTGCCTTAAAAATATGAGAGAAGATAAAACTGATGTAGTTTTTCTGAAGGTGGAGGAATGATTATGAATGCAAAAAAGATAAAAAGACTCAGAAAGAAAATATCTCAAAAAGGATATTATGAGAAACGGTGGAATATATATGCTGAAAAATGCCGTAAATGGAAGAGTTTTAATAGATGGGAATGTAATTCATTCTTTGTAGGATTTGAAAAGGCAGAAAGGAATCAATACATATACGACACTAAAGGTATGAGAGACATTCGCAAGTGCGACTACTATAGAAGGAAAGTGAAAAAGGAGGAATAAAGATGAATAAAGAAGATTTAAACGGTGTTATAAAGTGCTTTTATAACGAAAGGACTGGAAAAACTTATAAGACACTCATTTTAGCAAAGAGAAGTTCAAACTTTCCCAAAGTATATCGGTGCTGGCTGAAAGACGGAAAGATATTAGATAAGGAAGGTGTATTTCTTTACGGAGACTTTATAAGAACGATTAAAAGTGCAGACGAAGAAATTTACAACAGATTAATAAAATAACGAAGAATCCCCGGCAGCCGTGTTGTTGTCGGGGATTCCTGTTTTTACGATTTGTCCATAAAGTGGCAAATTACCTCATGCCGGAGCGGTGTAAGGTTTCGCTGTCTTTTTTTTGATAGTACCCATATAGGAAGTTGACAATTTCCCTATTTCGCGATTTTTTATTACTTTTGTAACAAATAATCAACGGGATAGAGCATGCGCAATACAGAACTGACCAAACTACGGGACCGCCGGATGGTAGAGACCTTCTACCAACTGTACGATGTGCGCCGCATCCGCCTGGATGATGTGTTGCGCCAACTTAGCGAAAAGGTCTTCTTCCTGTCTACCGACTACATTTACAAACGTATCTTCTATCACAGTGAAAATCTTGCCTATTATGATGCTCTGAAGCATGGAGGAAAAAAGAAAGCAGTAGAAGATACCCAAATGTCCATCGACTTCTAAACGCAGTAAAGCGGATTTTTATCCCCTTCGGGTACCGCTATTTTCTCTTTTTCTTTCAACAGCTCGATTTCCCGGTCTTCGGCTTGCGACATTTGTTTCAGGTTCAGACCACTAAACTCGCTGACAAGCGTCTGGAATGAAATGCGGTACAGGTTTCCGCTGCCTCCCGACTCTTCGCGTTGTGTACCGCTCCGGCGCATCTGGTGAAAGTGTTCTCCGCTACGCCCGTGAAACATCAGCCCTACCAGCAGAAGCAAATCCATATACTGCAAGGCTTCCTCCTGCATCCGTGCGCCCTGATAGGTGTCGCTGAAGGTCTCCCAGAACACGTGCATATCCACCTGAAGATCGGTGTGCTGTACCAGTTCTCCGGTGTCATCCACTTGCAGGGTATTGAACTCAAAGAAGATGGCAGGTGAAGGAAACGGGTGTTCCTCGCTCAGATAGTCCACCTGACCGTGCCACAGGTCAATGTGCTGGAAGTCGGGCAAGGCTTCCAGCCGTTCGCGCAGTTCCGCGTAGTCGTCCGGTATCTTCGAAAGAAATTCGGAGCGGTTTTCAACGATGTTTGAAAGCTCTTTAAAAAGGTCTGTATACATAAGGATGAGTTTTAAGTTTGTGAGTCTTAAAGTTGGCAGGGCTTTAATCGGTTGCCGTCATTTGATCTACAATACGGTCTATATCGGCCAGATATTTTTTTTGCAGTTCGTCCATCAGCTCCCGGCTTTCTCCGAGGAACTGGCGTTTGGGCAGCTTTCGCACAGCCTTTCCGAATACTTTGATAGTACCGCCCTCGTTGTGTACGGCAGCATACGGAAGGTCGGAGCCGATTACAACTTTGTCCTTACTCCGCTCTTTCTCGGTAATACTGTTCATCAGGTTGGCTCCCGGTCCGATAAGAATGCCTCTTTTTGTGGCGGCATTGCTGTAATTCAGTTTTCGCTGTGTGTTGCTTCGCTTGGTTTTACCTGTCTTCCGGTCGCGTACAAAACGCACGGAAGTACGCTTTTCTCCCTTATACTGAAAGCCGTACCAGAGGCTGTTCTTGTCCCTGCGCTTCACATCCTGCCAGCGTGTGATGCCGTTATTGCGGAATCCCTGACGGTGGAAGTTTTCACGAAATTCATCCACTGCCATTTTCCCGGCAATACGGGGAAGGTCTTTTTCTACATAGCGAATTACCTTCTTCTCTATTTCTTTGAGCAGGTTCTTAGTCATCTTCCTTTTCGTATATGGTATTTCCCGTCTGCCCCTTTATCACAGTGTCATGCTTTTTAGTCCCTGCCAGTATCGCATCCGGTATTTCTTTCGGAAAAGCCTTGCAGGTACAGGTGTCCCAGTCGAAATGCTTGCAAGTGGCACACTGCGACTGATACATATTCAAATATTCCATACGGTCGTTAATCTCTGTAATCATGGTTCTCTTGTTTTACGTTTTGAATAATTCCATCCTTGTTTCTCCGCTACCCGTTTCCATAGCAGGTGATAATGGATGGCACCTGCCTGTTCGGGAGTGATAGACTCTTTTTCAACGGCTTTCATCAGTTCCTCCCTTATCTTTGTGTTCTGCCGGTTCATGGCAGTGCGGAAACTTTTCACGTCTTTGTATTTGCCCCATCCACCTTCCGGCCTTTTCATGCTGAAAGTGTACAACGGGGTAACAGCCCGAATCTCGGCCAAATCATTAAACACGGCAAATGCGATATCGTCAATACTGAACGAGTTTCCGATATGTGCCCACCTTTTTTCATCGGCAGCCCATCCGCGCGGATGATTATGCGTAAAGATAGCATTTTTCATCAATTTAGATTCTTCTCTTGTGAAAGAAACGCTGTATGCCTGCCCTCTTTTATCAAGAATAAGATTGCCGTCTTTATCGTATGCCACTCCCGTTTCAAATTTTTTATTCATTCGAATCTCATTCTCTATGGCTGTAATCTTGCGCGTCAGTTCCTCATCGCCCACCGTATCAAGTGTGTGCCGTTTCAGAAACTTGTCTACCGCTTTCTTTGCTTCCTTGCCAGCCTCCTTGATATAAGGATGTGTATCGGTGAACATCTGCCCTGTGATTCCGGGGTTCTTGTCGAGTCCCGGTTCCGGCCGGTCATGGCTGTGCGGTGGCTTGCCTTCTGTAGCTGGAGCATCGGTACTGGTGATACTGCACTTGCAGTTCCACAGGTTGCCGGGGTAATTGGTTGCCCAGAACGGGTCGTCCGCATCCCATACCCGATTGTAGAACGCCTTGTGCCCCTCACGCTTATTTACCGACACCGAGGGCAACCATTTCAGGCGGGGAAACAGGTCTTTGTCCTTCTCGAAGCGTTTCCAGTCGGCGGCGAAGCGGGCACGGCGCACGGCAGTATCGTATTCAGTGCGCAGCCAGTTCACGTTATAGTTCAGAATCACCTGCTCCGTGTCTTTTCGGAAGCGGTCAAACGACTTCATTTTACCGTTTTAAACCCAAACGGAGATACAGACGCTCATGAACGCACCGATGAAGAACGCCACCCACG
>OGNM01000383.1_pt1 | contig 28990 bp, 24 predicted proteins | sample 1573441 | NCBI WGS metagenome assembly OGNM01 (sample SAMEA2581915, study PRJEB24529) | metagenome | biome: Human gut stool | place: China | collected 2011
CCGCTATCAGCTCCTTGTCGTCGTAGAGATCCAAAGTCTGGCAATATCTTTTCATTCTCTTGTAATAAATAAATTAATTATTCACAGTGATATAAAAATAAAGAGGTCTGAAAAACAGGCCTCTTTTAAACTATACTCTTTTATTCAATCATCGGGCGATACAATGCATTACTGCATGACATATTTCCTCAACACTTTCGCAATCCGTTTATACCCCTCACAGTTAGGATGCAGACCATCCGAAAAAAGCTTCTCGTCTATCTTTCCATCCTTTCCGATAAAGAGATCAGTCAAATCAATCACCTGCACCTTGCGATCTGCAGCCACTGCTTCCTCCAGCAACCCATTCAGCATACCCAACCTTTTCTCCATATTCCGGCGAGGCAATATTTTCACCACATACAATTTCGCATCAGGCTGTTTGATTTTAATCCACGATACAATCTCCTTAATACCCGAGACAATTTCTTCGTTTGTATTCACACTCAGATTATTCGTCCCCAGCATCATAAATATTTTCTGTGCACTATACCCATCCAGTTCCCCATGTTGGATTCTCCACATCACATTCTCCAGCCGATCCCATCCAAAACCAAGGTTCACCACTCTTTTCCCTTTAAACAACTTTTGCCAGACCTCGTCCGCCACTCTGCGCTTTTCAAAAGGCTCACCTCCCCAGAAATGCGTAATCGAGTTATCCAGCATCACGATTTCAGGCTTCTCCGTCTCGTTATACTTCAAGATCTCCTCGTGTCTGTCGTTCCACTGATAAGTATACGAGTCACGATGCTGTCTCGCCGGCACGAAGACAGTCGGCTGGAGTCCCGGATACAGCACACTGGCAATTTTCCTGTAATAAGCCTCTGCATACTGCTGCATGCCCAGATCAGTCGCATGCACTCCGTCCACCTGACTATCCATCCCCATTCCTATCTCCTCAAAACTAAGATAATACAAGTTCCTCACACTATCCTTCAGCGCTTCATAAGTCGCCTTCAATTCCTTATTCGTCTGGTTAAACAAAGCCCCTTTCTTATCCGAAGCCCGATACCCCATATACCCGTCATGTTCCACCAGCAAGATAGGAGTCTCGTTTTTCTCCCTCAAGATACCGATACCCTTTATCAGTCTTTCCCGGATCAGTTTCACTCTTTCCTTCGTCATATTCGGCATACAGTCGATGACATACACCGCCGCATCACACTCAGACAACAATCTGAACATACTTTCATCCAGTTGTCCGTTGCCGGAAAATCCCAGATTCACCACAGGCTTGTCCAGTTTCCGCTGCAATATATTCGTCCACGCCATACCCGGACGCGATGCACACGCCCCCTGCGCAATCGAAGTACCATACACCACCACCGGCTTTTCCACCGACGGTTTCACAAAATCCATTCTACATCCCTCCGGAACCCCGATCTGCAACCATTTCACGCCATTATACAGCGGTAAATACAACGTATATTCATTCCCTTTCTTATGCGTATTCCGGTCAGTCAGATCCTCATAAGAATACTGTATCGTATCCCCAAACTGATAATTCCCGGCACACCAGTTCACCACACCGTCGCAATTCATGGAATACAAGTCCACACCACTCACTCCGGTAGCAGGCATGTGCACCATCGAAAGTCCGCCAGTCACCTGATACCTCACCCGCACAGACGTTGCATTCGTATAAAACTTCACATACAGTCCTGCCGTCTGCAGTGATAAATCCCACACCGGTTTTCTCACCAGTTCCGCCGCTCTATCCGGCAATCTCTGATAATGTCCACCTATCTCCGCATTCCACCACCGTCCATGAACCGGTAAGCAGGAATCCTTAGCCGGCTCATACCACACCGTACGGACCGCCTTCTCCCTCTCGATAAGCTCCTTCAGCTTTTCAGCCACACACTCATAACCCTTTTCAGTCAGGTGAATATAATCCCCGCTATACAAATCCCCCTTAATCGTTCCCTTCTCATCCAGGAACCACTCCGTAGGATTCACATACACCACTCTTTTGTCGAAGCCGTGTCCGCCCAGCACCTCATGTATCCGATTACATTGCCGGCGTACCTCACAGTCTTTTTCCTTACCCGAAGGGAAAAGCCCCAGTAAAATAATTTTCGATTCCGGAAACTCTCTGCACGCCTCTTCGGTCACCGCGATAATCCCTTCCGCAGTATCCTCCGCATCATCCCCTCCCGAAATCAGATTATTAATACCAATCGCAATCACCACATTCTTCGGACGACATCTGTTATAGTTTCCATTCCGCAATCTCCAGAGCACATTCTGCGTACGGTCTCCCGAAATTCCGGCACTGGCCCAGTTCCCTTCACCAGCCATACGGTCCATAGCCGCTTTCCCCGGCTTATACGTAACCAGCTTCCGTTCGCCTCCCCATCCCTGCGTGATGGAATTTCCCACCAACAGCACATCCAGTTCCCGTCCGTCCAGTTCACTTTCCACCTCTCCGGCAATTGCATGCCATTCGGCACCTTCCTTCCATCCGGCCCCCGACCGGTATTCATTCCCCGGTACCGCATGCGTACACGGATTCAGAAAATGCCCTGTAGCCTTCAGTATAAAGTTCACAATCTTCTCCGGATTATTTAAAGAATGAGGATGATGCCCGATACCCGGTTTATGAATCACCCTTATATTCCCCTTTTTCTCCTTCATGCCCTTTTCAAAAAGAGCCGTATTCTCTTCCACCGGTACAATCTCATCCGCATCCCCCACCACGTGCAAGACCGGGAATCCCGCCCGGGCAATTTTCTCCACATGATCCAGCGGATTGCCGTGCCACTTCAAAGCCTCCGCTTCGTTCTTAAACCCATACGCCTCCATCAGCTGCTGAATATCGGTTTCAGAACCCGCATATTTCCCTTTTCCCATCGGCCAGCTCTTGAAGTCCATCACCGGAGCATCCGCATAAATACAAGCCACCTTATCCGGATTTTGTGCCGCCCAGTTATACACAATCAGTCCGCCCCGGCTCATCCCTTCGAGCACCACCTTCCTGTTGAATCCCCGTCCGGTCATAAACCGATAAAATCTATTCCAACGTTTTACCGCCTTATCCGCACCATACAAGTCAGCCACATCACAATAGGCAATATGAAAACCCTGTTCCAGCAAGTCGATATCCGTTTGAGGCTCATGCCCCCAGAACCGCGCCCTCCATACCCAAGGCTTTCCCTTCGCTTCCTTCGCAGGCTTTACAATCTTACACTCTACGCCATCCACTTTAAAATCCTCGCCCCTGTATCCGTGAAAGTTAAACGCCGTTCCCCCGTAAGAAGCAGGAGCCACCTCCTTTCCTCCGGTCATGTTCAGAATAAACTCACCTGTTTTTCTTGCCATTATGCCAGCCCCAATGGCAGACGGATGCAGACGGTCGGGCATTAAGGCACCGTCCCATTGATCACCGAAAATATTGAACAAATTTACAATTCCAAGTCCGTTCCTGTAAGCCAGTTGCTCTACCGACTCCCGCACCTCCTTCTCAATCCGTTCAGGGCTGATGGTATTCTTTTCAGTCAGAAAACACCTCACCGGTGTCAGCAACACCACCTTCGGATCCGACGGCAACCCCTTGTAAGCATCAATCAAATGCTGTAAATCCTCCATAAACCGCTCTTTTCCCTTCCAGTTCTGCGGCTTGGTATCATTGGTACCCAACTTTATCAGCACGATATCCGGTTCAAACTCCAGCGAATTTTTATAAACCTCAGTCCGGACATACGGATAATCCCCGTCGGTCTGTGCAGTCGCCCCGTTCGAGCCAAAGTTCTGCACCCGATACCCGTCTCCCAGGAAATACTGCAATTGCGCAGGATACGCATTCTTTTCCCTATTATTGATTCCCGCCCCATAAGTAATGCTGTTGCCCACACAGGCCACTTTAATGCATTTCTCTGCACCCGAAACATTACATACCAACAAAAGAAGAAGGCCTATTACCCAAAGCCTGCCCATAAACAAGTGTCTCATTTTTTCAGATTTAAAGTTTGCGATTTATAAATTCTCCCCCTATTTATTATACAAATTATATGCAATAATCGCAAAAAACCTTGATATTCGCAAGCCAATACTTTCTTTTGATGAAGCAATATGAAGAAGTTTCCCGGTACGTGTATCCATTATAAGATCATTCCATCATTTCCTTGATTACATTCTTCAGAAACAAAGTATTCCCTATGATATAGCGTCTCCACATCCGTTTCGGCTCCTTCAGCAAACGGTACAACCACTCCAGGCCATGCTCCTGCCACCACAGCGGAGCACGTTCCACCGTACCCGCAAAGAAATCAAACACCGCCCCAATCGTTCCCACGTGGCAGTGAATATCCAGTTCCTTCCAGTGCGTATATGTCCACTTCTCCTGCTTCGGCGCCGTCATCCCAATCCACAGCAAGTCCGGATTCGCCTTGTTAATCGCTTCAATAATCCCTTTATTGTCCTCTTCGCTAAACTCCGGCTTATACGGAGGCGAATACGTTTCCACCTTGATGTTCGGATAATCCACAGCCGCCCGCTTCCGGATCAGCTCCAGCACTTTCTCGCTGCTACCCATAAAGAAACACGTACCCCCTTTCCGGTTCAGTCTGTCCATTTCGTGAACAAACAAGTCCCATCCCGCAATACGTTCCGTAGGCTGCGATTTCGCCTTCAGCCACCGGCACGCCATCACTACGCTGGCCCCGTCGGGAATCAGTACATCCCCTTTGGTCAGTGCTTCGGCAAACAGACTGTCTTTCAGTGCCGTATTATAAGAATGAGCATTAATCGTATTGATAAGTAACTTGCCATCAGGCAACGACGATAGCTCTCTTCTGGAAGTCAGAAGAGATAACTCTTTCAGTTTAAGCATATATAATAAGATTAAATATTATTTTTGCGTATCCAAGTCCAATATGTAAAGCATGATGAAATCTTACGACATAGATACCCTTTATCAGAAGTATAAATCGCTGAACAAGCGTCAGCGTGTGCGTTTATTGTCCCGTCTTCAGGCGCAGGGCATTGCCGTTGTCCGCATCCAACCTTATGCCTATCCCGAGGCACCCGGTATCAAGCATTTATTCTTTTATTTTGAGGGAAGCCGGGAAGCTGTGCCTTATTTCTTGCTGGAACCCTCTGTGTGGCAGGCGGTGCAGAGGGAGTTGATGGAGGAGTGAACCAGATACTCCGGTTTATGGTATAAAATAAGGAGACCCGTTCCCAGGCCTCCTGCATATCTTTTAAAATTTTCTAAACTCCAGTTAGTTATCTTTTACTTGGCTGTCAATGATTTTTTTCAATCCTTCTTTCAGATTATCATATTGCAATAATTGCGACATTGCCACATTATCTATGATAATGACCTTTTTGTTCGATTTAGAATTTCTTGCCGCCTCTATATACGTATTTCGTGTTACAGATGAGGTTGTAAACAAGAAACCCAGTTCAGCCATATTCGAAGCATTTTCCAGTTTACTGTGGAAGACAATATAATCATTCTTATCCGTTTTCGTATCCGGCTTATTTTTACATTCAATCAATATATACTTACCGAATTTAGAAAGGAATTCATCTTTTATATCATTTCGGATCACTAAATCCACCTCGTTCAGCGATTCGTCCTTCACCCTTTTCATGATTTCCTGAAATCCGATACTTCTGAAAAGAATAGCAATAAAATCTTCGTATTTCTTTCCCTTCTTAAACGCATCGTTTTCATTTTTCAGGTCCATATAGTAGGAGAGAAGTGCTGCATTCACTTTCGAAGGTTCATTTTCTATCGAAAAATAATACTCTTCTATAATATTTTTCAGTTCCGGTTTCCATTCATCATATGTTCTTTTTTCCGAGAATCCGATAACTTCCCCTCTTGCCAGCATTTTAGACAATTGAGGCATATATTCCGCAATAAACTTTGATACAAATAAAATTTTGGAAAACGGATTGATTTCGATGATTCTTTGAGCCAGCGACATCCCGTCAAATTCATAGCAATCCATTCTCAGGTCGAGCAATACCAGATTATAGAATTTATTTTCTATGCAGTATTCAATATCCTCCTTGCCCGATGCAAAAAAGACATTCGCTTCCGGAAATATCTCTTTTATCGTTTCGGTCAAAGCTTGTGCCTGAACAGCTTCATCATCTATTATTAAAATCTGCTTGACATCCATCCGTATTAAATGTTAAAGTGAATATTGTTGAAAAGCCATCTGTATTTCTGTCGAATGTAATTGTGCCACCAATCTGTTCGCAGACATACCGGGCGTGATACAACCCGATTCCACAACCATCCGTTGTTGTGAATTTATAATCAAATACATGTTTGGCATCCTCATCTTTAATTCCGCAACCCGTATCTTTTACTCTGATAGTACAAAGATTATTGTTTACCACAGCTTCCACTTCCAATAATTTATCTCCATTACATTCTTTAAACGATTTAATGGAATTAGATGTCAGGTTCTGCAGCAGTTGAAGTAAAGCCTGATACGGTTGGTTTATCGGTAAATTACTTTCACGGTCATAAATAAACCTATAGATAATCCCTTGTGCTCCGACTTGAAACCGTGTTAACGATTCCAGTGCAGCCATCAGCTTCTTTAGAGGAAAACTGTTCGTTTTAGAATAAGGAACCATATTCTCAAAACTATCCAGTGCATTTTGCATATTGTCTATACTTGTTTTCAAAGCCAGAGAATCTTCCGGTTGTAATTTCTTATCAAGTATTTTTAATATAGCATACATAGACTGCACAGCATTCCCCATGTCATGCTTGGCAAATGCAGACAGATGCTCCATGTGTCTGTCATACGATGTAGTAACACTCTTCAAAACCTTATTTAGCTGTGCTACTTCTTCGCTGAGCCTGTCTATACGCCGGGCTTGCACTTCCGGGTTATGCCTGGGGTTTGGAATATAATTTTTCCTTTTGCTATTCATTGGGTGCTAAGTAACTGTATTTGCAAATATAGAAAGAATATGATTTCAATCAACAATTTAGCTGTTTTTTATTTTATTCCTGTTTTTTCAGAAACTTGTAAATCTTAGTGTAGCATAATCCGAACGTAAAATCAGACTCTTTCCATCCGCTTTTACCACTTCGAAAGTTGTTTCCAGGCTATTTATTCCATACGGTATCAAGTCCTCCAAAGCAGTAGCCTCTTTGCTATCTGTTGTTTGGTTTCGATAGTAAAAATCCTTCATTGTAACCGTTTTTTCATCCTCTCCATATATAAAACGGCCCACCGAAGGCTTGTAACCATGAGAACCCTGTTTCTCGGCAATATCTACCACCCACAGCTGTATACTATAATAAATCCGTTCGCAGGGATGCGTTTTTCCGTCTTCATGTGTAGTAAACTCTTCCAGCTTCCACATCCCTTCTATTTTATCGTTGATGGGTGCCTTCTTGCATCCACCCAGCAGAAACAGCACGACCATCCACCCTGCTATTCCTATTTTGTAAAATCTCTTTCCCATTTTTATAAGATACTACCTGTTTTTTTTAGTGTCAGCATTCCGCCGGTAGAATTTCCTAAATAATTACCTCTGTCCAGTCCCAGTGCAGCCGATACACTCCATCCTTTTGTCCACATAGGTGTATAAGTCACCTCATACAGCGAGCTGAGCTGTTTACGTTGCTTGTCCAAAGGTTCGTCATACGTACCCCAGTGCCGTGCAAACGATACCAGTACACGATAATTCCATTCCCTTGTAGGATTACCTTCTATCCCCACATGATTCGAGCGTACCCTGTTGCTTTTAAACATCAGTATTCCGTCCGTATTATAAATCGGTCCCGGCAGGAGAGGATTTCCTATCCCCATTCCCCAATGATGCCACGAAGTAGCCTCTCCATTGTTATAATAATTATCCTTTGCACTCACCTGATATTCCGGAAAACTACCCGCAAACCCGTCATACAGAATGGGGCCTGTCTGCTCTTTGGTCGACATCGTTTCCCATACCACACGGCTTACAAAATGATTTTCCGGTAGCGTCACATCTATTCCTAGCTGTCCGTCCTTCCATCTTCCGTATTGCCAGAACATTTGAGAATGATCATCAAAATAATGCTCCAGATACACCCTGAATTTCCAGTCGTTCAGATAATAATTCAATGCAAAGTTCCAGCTTCCCACATGGTTTCCTTCCACATTTGCCATTTTATCCTCACTTCTCAGCGGCAGAAATGCCTTGAAAAAACTATTCAGACCATCTGGCATATCCTGTACCATTGTAAAGCTTCCATCCTTTTGCTTTCGCATCCTTTCTCCACCAAACAAAGCCGCATCAATCAGGCCGAATTCAAACTCTACCGGAAGTTTTTCCCTGTTCCCTATTTGGAACATCAGCGATTTGCTATGATATAGAATATCCCTTCCGTAGTCATGCTCCGTTTGTACAAAGTTCTTTTTCCAGTTATTATCCGTCAGCATCCCATATGCCATGTGTCCTTTAAAAGCCAGCCAGCGTCCAGTACCCGGTACAGCGATATACTCTGCTATTTCTCCACGTATTTGCGGAATAGGCCTTGCATTTGCACCCTCTACCATCATTCCGCTGCTCAGCCGTTCGTACTTCTCCATCGGAATACCCGGCCGTTCCTTACTTCCTATGCTCAGTGTCAGAAACTTCCACGAAATATCCCCATACGCCTGCTGCACCACAAAAACACTGGTCTGGTTTACTGCTCCTGCCAAGTCTATGCCAGCCTGTACTTTCCAATGATGCTTCAATGCTTTTTTATACTCCATTCCCGCACGAAGGTATCCGCTTTTAGTTTCATTGCCCGACAATCCGTATCGGTTGGCAGTGAACCAAAGTGGAGCGTATGTACCCTCTGATACATTTCCGGACGTTTCAACCCGGTAGGTTAGAGTAGAGGTATTTTGTTGTGCTGAAACAGTAAAAGCAATTGGGCTTGAAAGCACAAGTATGAGTAGCTTGAGTTGATTGGTTTTCACAAGGTAGTTTTTTTATTATTGAATCGCTTTATTTAATATTGTGCTAATATTATTTTCGAAAGCTTCTAAGGTAAAGTGCTTTTTCAATTTCTGATAGCCATCTTCTCCCATTTTATGTCGAAGATTTTCATCAATTAAAAGTTTTTCTATACAATCAGCAAGAGAAGACGGATTCTTTTTAAGACATATAAAGCCATTTTCTCTATCCTTAATTACATCCGGTATCCCCCCTTCATTTGTTGATACAACAGGAAGTTTATACTCCATCGCTTCAAGGTTTACTAAGCCAAATGTTTCATAATAAGTTGGGAATACAAAAATATCCGCATTTCTAAAGAAGCTATCTTTTTCTTTTCCGTATTTTTTACCTTTGTATTCAACAATATCTGTTAATTGGCGTGCCTGTACCTCCTGATTAAACAGTTCTGCATTAATATCAGCCGTTTCGCCTCCTACAAAATCACAGGTAAACTGATATCCTTTTTCTTTCAAAATCTTGCAAGCATCCAGTAAGGTATATACTCCCTTATCAATCAGTAAGTTCGATAAAAATAAAAGTTTAGGAATAGCATTATGTCTTATCGCAGAAGGTTCGGCTGTCAACGCTTCCGGAATTCCATTCGGGCAGATAAATACATCCTTACGCGCTACATACTTCTGTACATCTGCATAAAGTGCTTCTGCCAGTAGTATCACTTTTAGTTTCTTGAAAAAACTACGATACAGTAGATTGTCTATTATCTTATCTTGTCTTAGCGATACCCCTTTATTATGATAATGCACTACCACCTTGCATCCCATGCTTTTTAGCATCTGTATCACGATAAAGTCTTTGTAGAAAGCCCCTCCCTTTGCATTAGGAGTTACATATACTAACTCCGGTCGGATACGTTTTACTTCTTTACGGATTTTACTTAGCAATTGATAAAACTGCGTAAACTTTTGCAGTCGTATCTTTCCTATATCGGCCAAGTCTTTTGCTGTGGCAAGATTGATGTAGTGGCAATCAAATGTTTCATTCACTACACGGCTGTCGTGAATATATTTTCCCATCATGGCTGCTCCATGAACAGGGGGAGGCATGTGCATGATAAACAGAATCCTTGGTTTCATCTTAATTGCAAAAGTTGTATAAAGTTTGGTATTTGGGATAAAGTGAACTATCTGGAGAAGTTTCTTTTAGTTTGAAGTTAGCAAACTCTTTCAGATATGGATAATAGTCAATAATGTCAAAAGCTTGGAAATATGCATGAATATAGCTTTCGTTTATTTTCAATATATCTGTAAGTGCTTTTTCTTCAAATAAGAACGAAGTTTGAAACAGATAAGTAAAAATGTCATACCCCAGAGGTCTGTCAGCAGCCATTTCCCAATCGATAAGTCTTAAGTTTCCATCACATACTAGAAAATTCCAAGGACAGAAATCACCATGGGAAAAACTGTATTGTATGTTCTCTTTTTCTTTTAGATCTGTCAGATGTATTTTTGAAAGTTGAATAGCTATCTCTACCACTTTTTCGTTTATATTTCTACTTTGTGGTCGAGTACCTTGTACACATTCTGTTTTCAAGAATACATAATTATCTGTAATTTTATAATCGAATAAAGTAGTAGCGATACCTGTATCTTTCAGTGCTGTAAGAATTTGAATTTCATTTTTGCTTAATTCCATCGCTCTTTTTTTTTGAGAGAACTTGGCAAAAAAAGGGGACTGGGTAGAATAATCATATCCTAAAATTGAAATCTTTTGTTCTACTCCTGGAGAGCCCATATTGAATGCCAAGAGCGAATTCTTACCTACACAATTTTGTATGGTTGAGTAAGGAAAAGGTAAACTTTCTTCCTTTACAGAAGTGAGTACTCTAATGAACTGAATTTTTTTGAATAGACTCCAATATATTTTAGATAACATACCTCCATATGCGCTATATAGCCCATACATATATTGTGTCTTTTTCGAAAGTTTTGGAAAATAGTATGAGGTAGTAAAAGTTTTGAATCGATAATACTTCATTTTATTTGATAACTTGGTTATAAATTTGATTGATAGTTTCAGCTTTCTTATCCCAAGAGAATTCTTTCGATCTATTTATGGCGCCTGATACCAGTTCCATTCTCTTGTCTTCATTTTTATAAAGTAAGTCTATGGCATGAGATAAATCGCTTATTAATTGCTTCTTAGACGTGATATCTATTTTTATGCCACATTTATCCGTAATTACATTGGCAAACCCTAAATGATTTAAGGCAATAACGGGTAAGCCTAAAGAAAGGGCTTCGAGCAATACGGTAGAGGTTGCGTCAGACAGGCTGGTAATAGTAAATACATGAGAATTTTGCATGATATTCAGTGCTTGTTCTCTTTTTACCCATCCATACCAAATAATATGATTAAGACATAATTTTTGAGCTAACTTTTTCCATTTTGCATTACATTCTCCATCTCCAATGATATGCAATTCTATATTTTCTTTATGTTTGCAAAGTGATATAGCTTCTATCAGTAGATTTAGTGATTTTCTCGGGGTATGTAAGCCCGACCAGCATAATTTTAACTTATCTGTTCTTCGGCAAAGTTCTATGCTGTTGGGAGATGGAGTAAATCCAACTTCAGGGATAATGATACTTTCTTTATTCCATAAGGCTGCTATTTTGTCGTGATCATCTTTTGTTGCGCTGATTAATGCCTTACTTTTATCTATTGCAGTTTGTACACGCTTTGAAGTATGCATTTGTATTATATTAATGACATTTCTGCAAAAGTAAAATAGACAGCCGTATGTTCCCATACTTGAGAGTAGCTTCCAAGGAGTTATATTAAATCCACCAATCGGTCCCCATACAAAAGGCTTTTCGAGTTTATATAAATATCCGGGCTCCCTATAACCTATCATGTTTAATTGATGTACAATATCAAAATTGTATTTCTTATCAAGTTCTTTTGCAAACTTAAAAGTTTTCTTTTGCCATGCCTTATAAAACCAATAATAAGAAGGAGGGTATATTTTGCGTAGGATATTGTGTCTTTCTCGTTTTATGTAATAGAAACGATAATATTTTCTTTCCTCAGGATTTTCACTGAAATACTTTTCCAAGTCTGTTTGGTATTTGCTTTCTGTAATAATGTGTAATTCGTGATGTTTGGCAAGACACTTTACAAAATTCCATCCCATTCCTGGTTCTGACCCTCTGTATGGAGAGCACGCATAACAATTAACTAAGACTTTCATTGGAATTTAAAGTTTGAAAAACGTTTGGACATCATTTTACATATTGCTTCCATGGTTTGGTTGGTACTTGTTTCAATATCAGTACAAGTATCAATCCATACTGCATTTTTATGTGTCTGGCAGAATTTCTTTAGCACATTGGTTTGTCTTGTTACTTCTTGCAAGCTTGTTTCCGGCTTTCGGCTGTAGATCTTTTCAGGATCTCCACCTAAGCATAGAATGAGATCCGGTTTGGGTACAAAACATTCTCCTGATTTTAAAATCCAATGAGGTAGACTGGTTTTGAATCTTTTAGGGTCTATGTAGTAGTCGTAATAATATCTGTCGAAGATAAATACTTTAGATTTTGTATGTATTACAGGAAATACGGTTTTCAGATAGCCTATAGTGTAGTCTATCATATAGTATCCCCATCTTATTAACGAACCTATGCATCCAGACTGCTTTTCTGCATGTGGATTGGAGACTACAGTTACTTCTTCTGCTTTCTTCCGTTTCCCTAATACTACTCCTATATCAGGAAGTACATTTGGGCGAAGATGATTGTAAATAATACCTTTATGGAATCCTTCATTTAATATAGGTGTAATCTTGTTGATAATAGTGCTCTTTCCAGAACCATCTGTTCCTAAGATGGCAATGACATACCCTGGCTTTCTTGAAAATAATCTTTTTATCTTCTTTATTTTGTTGAAGAAAACCTTTATAGAGAGCGATTGTTTTGCTTTGCTTTGAAGTAATTGGGTATTTTTTTCTATGTTTTTTTCTTGAATGAAACGATATAATGATTCAATAAATTTATTATTAAAACAAAGTAGATTATTGTTTAGGTATTCTTTGTTATAAAATGATATATTTTGATATATCGGCTGTGTATATTTGGGAGTGCAATGTCCATTATTAATTATTTCTTTAATAAGTGAAATTAAATCTGCAAGGTTATCGTCCAATACAGATATGTTATTGTATAATTTAATATTTTGTTTTATTACATCCTCTTCGAATATAATATGGTTTTGAAAATAGATATGTCCGTAGAATAAATCTATTTGTACACCTTCTTTTGGGTTTTGGAAGCAAAACTTAGGGCTATATTTATTTTCAATATAAGAGACTATTTGGCAATTGACATTTTTGCTTACCTCATTTAGAATGTTGATTGTTTTCTTAATATCATTTGATGAAACCCATAAGTCTAAATCACTACCATTTGTATTTTGAGGTAAAGATCTATAATTTCTTAAAACGCAATATTTAATTTCAAACTGATTTAAATATTGAAATAGATTTATCAAGAATGAGTTATTATTATTCATATTATACACTTAATTAATATTGGAAGATATTTGTTATTAATAGTAATTAAGGAAACATATTTTTAGTATTTCAAAAAATTATTTTTTGAAATACTGCATAATTGCATTATAGACTCTTAATGAACTATTTTCTGTATTGAATGTTTTTTCTATTTCTATTGATTCTTTACCGAACTTTTTTAAATCGACATAATGGAAATAGTCTAATGCATGTATTATTGTATTATGATTGAAGGTATCAAAAGTTATTCCATTAACATTTTCTTTAATTAAATCGGTATGGCATCCATTATAAATTGATGTAGTGACAGGTAAACCACAGGCCATTGCTTCAGGTATTACCAAACTCCAATTATCTTCAATTGTAGGCATGATAAAAACATCTGCTATGGCATAATATTTTCCAATTTCATTGTATGGAATTCTTCCTTCAAAATGTATGGATTTATATTCTTTATATAAAGAGTACATTTTGTTAAATAATATACCATCACCTAACAGTATTAATTGGTCATTAGGGTGCTTTTTGATATGTTCGGTCCAAGCTGATAAAAGATGATCAACACCTTTTCTTGTGATAAAATATCCGCTATATAAGTAAATAAGTCCATTGTTATGCGATATAAATTTTGTTTTAAATTCCATTATATCATCGCTAGACATTTTGCTTATTGTTTCTTTTAATCCTTGACTATCAGCACTCATCCCTCCAATATAAATTTTGTTAGAAGGAATACCTATTGATTCTAAATACTTTTTAGTCTCACTTCCATTAGCAAAATATCCAGTCACAAAAAGATTAATAAATTTACGTTGGATTTTTTTTAAATAGTTTGTGTTTCTTTCTGTATGGCATGTTCTTTCATATCCTATAAAAAGAGGTGTTTGGTGAATCCATGCATATAAGCATAAAAAAGGAGTCCACTGAGAAAAACCTTCTGATATTAATACATCAGGCTTGTATTGTTTAATTGTTTTTAATAGGTTGTATGGGAAAGTTATAACAAAAGGTAATTGAGGATTTAATTTATCTGTGGGAATAAAATGAAAACTGTTTGTATTAGGATAGTATGTAATTTCATTTTCATATGATATTGCATTACGACCTAATTCTTTAGGTATTAATTGTAATAATGGCTCAAAGTTAGATCTTCCAATATATCTTTTTTTAGAATATAATATGTAGAATTCATTATTAAATAATCGTTTTAGTTCCTTATAGAATGGAATTCTATAATTTAAGAATATAGGGTTTGCATATAAAACTCTCATAAGGTTTATGTATTATTTATTTTAAATTTAAAAAACGTATAATCTTTTCTTTATATAAACTCTGTTTTATTAGAAAATTTTCTATTCCAGATATATATTTCTTATAAATTTGTTCATTTAATACTTCATTAGGATGAAATTCATTGATCGTATTGTATAGATATCCGGAATTTTCCTCTTCTATAAGAAGAGTCGCATTACATCGATGGGCTATAATTGGTACTTTATTAAATAATACATCAAGTATTACTCCGCTACTTCTGTCATTATAGCATCCTTGATAATTTAGAATACAATATTTACTGTTTGTTATATAGTTATAATAAGCTTTCTCAGAGACATAGCCCAAATGTAGTTCTATATTAGGACTGTTTTCTGCAATGTTCTTAAGTTCATTTTTTATATTTTCATTACAAGGTTTTCCTGCTATAATTAGTTTGTATTGAGTATTTTTTAATTTATTTGCAACTTCAATAACTCCTTTATCTGGCCATATACTTCCAATTACACAGAAATCATATTGTTTTAGAGAATAATCTATAGGAATAACATTATTTTTTGTTGAATAGATATAATCTGTAACTAGGCAATAGGGGAGGTTGTATGCTTTTCCTACAGTATCGTTTGGGCAGATTACCCCATTAATTTTATTTTTTGCAAGTGAATATATAATGCGTTTTAATATTGAGTTTATAGCTTCTGTATCATATTCAATAAAAAATATATTATTCCTTGTTTTATTTGCAAATAATATGATTGTTAAAAATGTAGTTATAGTTCCACATTTTTGCATAATTATTATATCATTTAAAGATGTGTTCCTGAATAAATAATATGCATTTTTTAAAACATTCCACTTATTGATTATTTTATTATTAGTGGATTTTGTTTCATATGGTAGATTGAATAGTTCATTATTTTTAAAATGCCTATTATAAATAGGACCTCCTGCTATTTTAACATTACAAATATTAGAATATAAATCCAAATAGTTTTTAGCTACAGAAAAATAATGCCCTGTGGATTTCCCATTATTATTGAAACTTTTTATATCTGCAATTATTAAATTTGTCATGCTTTCTCTTTTTTTAAATTATAAAATCCTATTTGTTTAGTGAAATGAAAAATAAGAACTTGTCTTTCTATTATATTAGTGATTTATCGTTTTATATGAGCCTTAAGATTTTTTTATATAATTCTACATATTGTAAATATTGCTTATTTGAAAATAAATGAGACCTATTTATACAATTTTTTTTAGTATAAAGATTCTGATTATTAGCCATATATATTATGGCATTTTTTAATGCATCGTAATCACCTTTTGCTACTACAATTCCACAAGTTTCATCGATAGCTTCCGGACTTCCTCCTGTGTTAAAGGTAATCACTGGAGTTCCAGATGCTAAAGCTTCTATGTTGGTAGTAGGGAAGTTGTCTGCTAATGTTGGATTACAGAAAATTGTAGAATGTTGATATAGTGAAGCTAATATATTGGAATTACTGGTTTTAGGTATATTGATAATGTTATTAATTTTATGTGGGATATTTCCTACTAAAACGATTTTGTAATCTTGGGGTAACTCTTTTGAAAGTTGAATAAAATACTCAAAACCTTTACGCTTTTCCCATGCACCAGCTACTCCTAAGATAATTTTTTTCCCTCTTAGGTTGTAGGTATCAAGCCAAGTATCAGGCTGTAATTGAGAAAATAAATTGATGTCAATCCCATTGTAAATTACATCACATGGATTATTTTTTAGAAATGATTTTTTTACATAATTAGCTAACCATCGGGAAGGTGTTATAATATATAAAGAATAAAATTTGTTAAATAACTTTTTCCTTATTTTCCATTGTATGGCTGAGTTGTCAATCCAGGTAGGAGAATACAATTTATTTTGTGGACAGTTTCCACATCCTGTTATCCATTTGTTACAATTTATTTCATCGAAATAGGCGCATCTGCCTGTAAATGCCCTGCAATCGTGCATTGTCCATACTACTGGTATTTTTTTATGTCGGGTGTAAAAAGTAAGTAATGGATAATTAATACTACATTCGTTAACAACATGAAGGTGAATAATATCAGGCTTTATTTTATTTAATTTTAATAGCATTGAGATGGTTTCAAAGAAAGACCAAATATCTTGTAAACCTGTCAATTTATATAGTCTATAATGAATAAACCAGTTTAGTCTGGTTCCGAATAGAATCTGGCTAGGTAAAGGAGTCCGTTTGTTAATGCCATTTTTAGGTTGCAATAAGAAAGCATTGAATCCGCTTTGTATAATTGCATTGTATAGGGATTTATAAAAACGTGGGAAAAATCCATTATTGGCTGAGTGTATAATAGCGATATTCATATTATTATAATTTGGTTAATGAAAGACTTCTAAATTCTAATAGTTTTTTTATTTCTTCGTCTGTATAATTTAGCCATGTTTTATTTAAGCAACATCCTACTAAGACGAAAAAAACCATATGATAAAATGTACAGCCAGTGATGTCTCCGATGAAACTATTGAATATCCATCCGGTAATGATTATTGAGGTTGATTTTATAAATTTATTTTTTCCATATTTTAAAGCACACCATACAGCATATAGTAGTAAATAAAAATATAAGGAGGTATATATAATTCCTCCTCTTAATAAATAATTAAGAAAAGGAACTTCACTTGAGATTCTTCCATATTTCCCATTGTTGTTATTATCAAAGAAAAAACTATAATAATAAGAAAGTGCTCCCTTACCGAAGATCCAGCTATTGGTATTCGATAAATCTTGAGCCATTTCCACATATAAAAAAGTTCTTGTATCAGTGGATAATTCATCATTTCTTTTTTCATCTGCAAGATATTGTTGTAGTTTTTGAAAATAAGAGCCATTTTCATTAGTATAATCATTAATGAATAATGTAGAAATAAATAATATTGGTATAGAACTTATTGTTAATATGATAAATAGTTTAATGAATTTTTCTTTTAAGATATATACAATAAAGTAGGATGTTAAAGCAAATAAAGTTATAATAAGAAACATTCTAGCACCATCTAAAGCCATCTTGAGTGTCATCAGATAAGTAAAAATGATTAGAAGTTTGTATTTCTTATTTACATATGGCCAAAATAAAAGTAGAAAAACTGATACGTATGCAAATGCATTTTTGCCCACAAATAGTATAAAGAAGCAACTTATCACATATATAAAACTTGATTTTATAATTAATTTGGGTATTTGCTTGATATTTGAAAGAATTATATACATAGGAGGAGCAAAGATTAATGCTGTATATTCATTTCCAAATAGAGTAATCCATTTATTACCTGCTACATATATAGCTGGCTCTGTATTGAAAATAGAGCGTATTATTTGAATAATACTAATAGCAGCAAGAGAATAGAATAGTATTTTGGTATATTTTGTAAATTCTTTTTGCTTAATAAGTCCAAATGGAAGAGATATTAAAGATAAGTAACACAATCCTGTAAATATTAGTTTAATAGGGGACGGAGCCATAAAAAATAGCCCCCAAAAGCGAATTGTTATCATTCCCAATAGCATAAATATGATAGAATGTCTCGCTTTTTTAATAGTTGAGTATAGCATTTTATGGTTTTTCTGAATTGTTGATTATTGCATTCCATTTATTGAAGATTCTTTCTTGGGAGAAATCTTTTGCTTTGTGAAGAGCTGCTTCTGCTAGTTTTTTTCTTTCATCATTATTTCTGATTACTTCTTTGAGATTTTGTATATATAGAGAGGTGTTATTGGGGGGGATTATTATACCATTGATTTTATGATTTATTATGTCTGAAATAGCAGCAAAACTATTGAATGCGATAGGGACAACTCCGTTTCCCATTGCTTCAGGCAAGGTCAAAGGAAATCCTTCAAATATAGATGTCATACAAAGTATGGATGCTTTTTTGTAATAAGGGGTGATGTCTGTTTTAAATCCTTCTAATTGTATGCGTTTCAGATTATTTTCTTTTATGTAATTTTTTATTGTATTTTTTTCTTGTCCATCCCCTACCATTACTAACTTCCATTCATTCAGTGTAATATCTTTTTCAATTTCTTTCCATATTTTTAAAAGGTTTAAAATCCCTTTTTCAGGAGAAAATCTACCTACAAATAAGCATATATTTTCTTTTGGGGGAACATTTTCAAGTATGGGAATTGAAATAGGATTTTCTATTGCTTTTATTTTATGTGAATTTTTGATATTATTTAATTTTAGGAAAATTGGAATATATCCTTGAGATAAAACAATATATTTGTTACAGAAATTGTATAAAATTCTTTTTCGCTTTTTAGATTTTATGAGACCTATTCCATGAAAATAACAGATTTTTAATTTTATATATAAATTAAACCATGGAGTCTTTTTCAGAGCATAAATAAATGTTTTTATACCATTATCAGGTGTACTGTGTTCTGCACAAATAATATTGATAAAATCTCTATTTATGATATTTAGTAATAATTTTTCATTAGGGTAATAACTGTCTTGGTAGATGATAGTATCTATTTTATTATTAGTGATTATATCATTGAAGAAAATTTGATTTTCTTTTGCTTCAATATTTGCTTCATTAGGTATTTTATAAAAGCGAACTCTTGCATCTAACTGTTTTAATAATAATTTTTCATCTTGTTGAGTGCACGAAAGAATACTTACCTGATTCTTTAATGATAAATGGTTAGCTAACAAGGTTGTAATATTTTCAATACCTCCATATCCAGGATAACGGGCGATATAAAATAGAATAGATTTCATGAGTTAAGAGCATTTTTTAAAAAATCAATAGATTGTTTTTTTAAAATGTTTAGCTTGATTTCAGCTTGTGTATAATCGGTTTCAAGATTGTCAGGTAGTTTACTGATTCCTTTTTTTAGTCTATTTTCTAAACCAAGTATTTGTGTAATGGATTCAAGTCTTGAGTTGCGATCATTTTTATTTAAAAATGTAAAGAAATTTTTTCTATATATGATTGAAAAAACAGTTCCATGGAAAGAATTTGTTATTACAAATTGTGCATTTTTTATTAATCCAATAAATTCTTGAGGACTTGAGTATCTGCCTGTTTTATATTTGAAATTTAGTAAATCTCGTATATCACCAATCTTAATAATATCGTAATTAAATTTTTTACTTAATTCATATACAAATTCTTTAGATCCTTCCGGTTCTCCTAATACAGTAAAGAAGAGAATATATTTTTTCTTATTTTTAGGAGATATGGCTATTTTATCCCATTCTTGTGCATCACATAATAAAGTGGGATCAACTACAATAGGAACTTCTTTGTTTAATAATGATTTTAATATTTCTTTTCCTGCTTCCTCTCTTATGGAGAGATGATCTATTTGTTGTAAAAGAGGTTTATATTTTGTTTCTTGTTCCTTAGAGAGTTTTTTTACTCCAAAACTTGGAGCATATGCTATTTTCTGATTCGGGGATATTGGTAAATCAAGAAAATATGTCATATCATCTTCACATATTATAGGATGCCATACTTGATCGCTTCCTGTGATTATATGTTCATATTGATTTAAATCTTTTATAAGTTCTTCTCTTTGAAAATAATGTTTTGATGAGATTCCTATAATGTTTTCTGAAAAGAATTTGAAATTTTTAAGACGTTTTCTTTCTCCAAAAAGTCTTAGAAAATTATTAATAATAGAGCCTATTAAGGCTTTTATTGAATGAGTTGACCAATAAAAAAGTTTGTCTTGCCCAATTTTTCCATAATCTATTACTTCTGCATCATATCCTAATTTATGGATTGTATGGCGTAGAGCATATGCTTGTAAGACCGCACCGTAATTAATTGATCTGTGATAAGTCAATATTCCTGTTTTTTTCATAAGATTCAAATAATTTGATAGTTTGTTCTAATTCTTGTTTAACTCGTTTATCTATTTTTTTCTTTTTCTTTATGATGTAGTAATTTCTTATATAGGCTAAGATATTTCGTTTAGTAGCTCTTGGTCCTATATAGTTTTTTGCAAAAAAACGAGGAGTATATAAAAATAGTTTATGTAGTTGTTGGGTTATAGAAATTTCTTCACATTCATGTTTGTCACAATATAATCTTGGGTTTTTGGGGAGACATTCTTTCCATGTTGTTTTTATAAGAGAAAGTTGTTCTATTTGTTGGATTAGTTCATTACCTTTTAAATTATTTGCAATAATCAATGATAAACCTTTTGTTTCTTCTGAGGGGAATTGTTTATTTCCCCAATAATCTCCCATTGTGATATCTGCAATTCGTTTGATATTTGCATATTTACAGCTATAGCATGAGGGACGATTAACTGTATCTGATTTGAATGCATCGTAAAAGAAGTTTAACCTCCTGTTTTTTAGAATAGTTTCCTTTCCATCTTTCATTACGGTTGTGAAGGTATCCTTTCCCCATCCTAACTCTTTAGAGCGGAAGGATATAATTTGATTAGCATGATTGTATTTTAGATGATAATCTAAAATTATGTTAGATATTACACCATGACATATCACTTCGGCTGTATAGAGGTTGTTATAGCTTCTTTTTCCAAGATAGGAATATAAAGCAGCTATTTGACAAGGTGTTCCAGAGAATAAAATAAGTTTCCCTTCATTTAAATATGTTTTTGTTTGCTTATATATCCCATTAGTATTGCTTTGAATATATTTTACCCCTTGAATTAAAGGTAAATCTTTAGAATCAGAGATGAATATATGTTTAATCCTGTTCTTTTCTATTGTTGCTCCACATACAATCCCTTTTTGCTCTAATATATAAGAAGCAATAGCGGCAAAACTACCTCCAGAAGTACTTATACTTCTTTGACTACTGTTTTTGTTCCAGGCTGTATATGGAATAAAATTTTCCGTATTATTCGTATTTAGTAACTTTCCGCTACATACTAAGTTACATTTTATTTCACAAGCATGACATTCGAGGCATTTGTTTTTGTCGACTTTAGGATACCATAAGCCATTTATATCTTCGATGATTTTGATGGCTTGGTGTTTACATGTGTCAGCACAGCACATGCATCCTGTACATGTTTTTTTATTTGCTAATAGAGGCATTTTGATAATATTTATTTCTTTCTTTTATTTTTTAACCACCAGTATGTACGTAATAGAATGGTTATGATAAAACTGTTTTTAATTTTTAATATTTTGTGTAGAAGAGAATAATATTTGTTATTAGGCTTATAAAAATGTAGCCATTTTGAATAAGAATGAATATAATTTTTTATTTCATTTTTTTGAGTGATAAAGTTTTCATTGCTATTGAATAGTGCTGTAAGATATCCAAAACTTGATAATATATACATTCTATATGTATCAATTTTAAATCTATCATTGTTGGGTAAATAAAATAAATCAATGGCACAAGCTAAGTTTTTTTCAGCGGCTTCTTTTATCTCTTTATAGTTGCGTTTTAATGTTGTTAATCCATTGTTATGAATAATGTAATTATAAGCAGATTTATTAATAACTGAAAGTTCATTACAATATTTAAGATATTGTAATGAAAAGATTCGATCTTCACTAATACTGATTCTTTCGTTAAACCATAAATTGTTTTGTTTTATAATTTCTGTTTTATATAATTTTGTACACACGTATCCGAAAATAGAAAACTTGTTTATATCAGAAATACCATTAAGCAATTGCTCTTTGGGATATATTCCCTTTAATGGTATTATTTCTTCTTTTTTCTTGTTATCAAATATCCGGTTTATACCTTGAAATACCATGTCTGTATTGTCTGATAAACCTTCTATAAAATTACTTAGGAAATCAGGCTCAAGATAGTCATCTGCATCTACAAAACAGCAAAATGGTGAAGAACAAATGCTGAGACCTTTGTTTCTAGCAGCTGAGACACCACTATTCTTTTGTGTATGTACAGAAATTCTTATATCATTATTTTGAAATTCTTCACACAGTTGTAAACTATGGTCTGTACTACCATCATTTATTAATATAACTTTAAAATATGAGTATTTTTGTTGTATTATGCTATTAATGCATCTTTTAATATAACGTTCTGCATTATAGACTGGAATTATAATAGCTATTTCTATGTTTTTTTTAAAAGGCATATTTAAATACTTTATAGTGTTTGCTTAAATATTTTAGTATATAGGTAGTTATAATGGTAAGTATAATAACCATTAAGTATAGAACAATATAAGATATATGTAATAAGTCAAAGTTTTTCAGTTTAGTAAGTATAAAAATGAATACAAATTGAGAAAAATACATGATTGTCGAAATTTCTCTTAGCGTTGTGGTATTAAAATTTAGTGTAATTTTTGTATCTGCATAGATAGCAAATATAATTAATGAAATTGATAAAGGAATCAAAGAAAAAAAGGCATCAGAGTCTTTTCTTTCTCCATTAGATATTTCAAGAATATAATAATTTTCTATAAACCATAATAATATACTTATGAATATTAGTAGAATACCTTTTTTAAAGTTCATCCAATGTATTATTTTGTCATAAGAATTTGCAATAATCATACCTATAGTAATATAAATTAAGCTAGCAGGAAAACAATGGTATGGTCTGAAAATTATGCTACTGAATGATGAGATAAATTTTGTTACAAAAGAATTTTCAGAAAATAAAAAATTATATGATGCTGCAATACAGGGGAGAATATAAATGATAAAAGAAACAAAAAATATGGTTTTGTTAGAAAAGTATTTTTTTAATAAATAGATTATCAGAGTTCCTTGTAGTAATGCCATTAAAAACCAACTACCTGAAAAACTGGCAGACCAAAGGCTATTATGAATAAAATTTATTATTTTTTCAGAGAATGATAAGTCTTGATTTGCTATGAAACGTGAATAAATAGTTAATGGTGATGTTGCTATTAGCCAAAATAAATAAAGTTTAGCAATGCGTAGAGAAAATAATTTTAAATTTTCCCAATTTTGCTTTTTCCTGAAAAAAAAGAATGAAGAAATAATAAAGAAACAAGGAACTCCAAAACGGTTTGCACAAATATACCAATAGTCATATGATGGATTGTTAAAGCTAAAACAATGTATTCCAATAATACAGATGGCTGAAATTAACTTTAAAATATCAAGTGATTTAATTGTTTTTTTCATGATGAATTTTTTCTACTATTTTTTTATGAATAAAATTTCTTTCTTTTGTATTTAGTCCTACTATATAAATTGCTAATAATACAGAAAATACACTTGAGATGCCTACTATAATAAATCTTATAAATGTTGTGTCCATGGTAAAATGAAGAAAGAGTGGAATTGCAAGTGATATTAAAATTACACCACAGATTCTAAGTATAACTTCTTTTATATATTCAAATATTGATAAGGTGATAAGATTATGTACAATATATAATCTTATTGCTTGTGCAATAATAGCCCATAGCAGGTGAGTAATAAAAACCGATTCAGGGGGATAACCAAATTTTAGTGCAATGTATGCAGTAGGAACAATTAATAATAAAGTTCCTCCTACTAGTATTTGATATTGACGTATTTTTCCAGTAGCTTGTGAGGCGACTAAGAGGGAATCTGCCATAACATTAATCATGCTGATGCAAATCATTAGTTTTACAAAATTACTAGTATGTTCAGGTACATTTTTGAGCCACCATTTAAGTACCATATCTGTTTCTATGAGAATAGGAAGGGATAGGAAAAATAAAAGAAAAAAGGAGTATTTAGCACTTGCAAAGATCAAGGTATTCATTTGTTGATATTCTTTACAAGCATAAGATTTGGTAATTTGTGGGCTTAATGCTAATTGAAAATTTGAACAAAATCCTGTAATGGCATTTTGAACTTGTACAGAAATACCACGAGCTGCATTTATAGCAGGATTAAAAAAAATGTTTAACAAAATATTGACTCCTTGAGTAATTCCTATGCCAGCAAGTATTCCAAACATATTCCATCCTGCAAATCCAAGCATTTCTTTTAGAAGTTTTTTATCAAATGTAAAATGATATTTTATTTCTTTGAAATTTCTTTTACAATAATAACCGTATATTATTCTGATAATTAGTTGAATAATAAACATTAATATGGCATATATTATTAATTTGTCGTATTTTAAAAATAGTAGTAAATACACTATGAGTAGTTTTGCAGAAACTTCAAAAATGGAAATATAAGCAAAAGCTCCCATTTTTTCATAAGCTATGATAGCTGCATTATAAGGTACACTCATCATTAGAACAACACAACTTAAAATTGATAGTTGATATACCCACATAGCTGCTTCCATTCGCTCTGTTGGAATATTCATCTGTGTTAATAAAAACCATAAACCAATAGTCTCAGAAAGCAAAACAATAAAAAAAGCTATTAAACCATGTATTGTTATACATGTACTGAATATTTTTTTTAGTCTATCTTGATTACCTGTACCTATCTCATAAGTAAGATATCTTTGTGTGGCTGTTGACATAGAGCCATTCAAAAAAGAAAAAATTGTGATTATGCCTCCAACAACATTGTATATTCCGTAGTCTTCTATACCTAATGTATTTAATACAACTCTGCTGGTATATAAACTTACGAGTAAAGTAAATAACATTCTCACATACAGTAGCAACGTATTCTTCGCTATCCTCTTATTATTCTCTGCTGTATTTGTCATAAAGAACCAATGTGAATTTTATTCGTTTGAATGAGTGAATAATTATGTTTTTAACATTTCAAATTTCTCTCCACCACTTCTCCACCACCTTTCCACCACCCTGAAATGATGTAAATATTTCAGAATTTCCACATGGTGGAGAGGTGTGGAGAACAGGGGAAAACTGTACAACCCCGACATTTTACCGAAAATGAACGTAGTTGTAAATCAGGTAATTAATTTTTTAGCTTGTCGGGGTTGTCGGGGTTGACATGCATTTTCTTAAACTTTTTATGGAAATGTGTGGAGAGATATAAAATTCATTCTCTCCACACTCACACGTAAAAGTTTTATAAAATAGGGTGACAACCCTGCCAACCCCGACACGATTATGTATTCTTGCAATGAATATTTATATAGTCGCTCTGGAAAATCCTGCCTATCTTTTTATGAAATTCCAACCATTTCTCAGGGTCGTCTTTCAATGCATTTGCATACAGATAGTAGATTCTGTAAAAATTCCAGATACTGTCTGAATCCCTTTTTTTAAACGCATGTAGGTGCTTTCGCCCATGCGAGTGATTCTGCTTACTTCGTGAATGGAAAGAATCTTGCCATTCACCAGAGTTGTCCGACGGATTTCGTCGAAAAATGCTCCCAGTGCAATGCTGAGAGGAGTACAATGTTTCATAAATGAAATTATTTAAGTTATCCCGGACACTATTGTCCGAGACTGTTCTTACTGCTAATATCTGTTAAGCATTGTTTATACTTGTTATATTTGTTGCTGCCATAGTTGCAACGCACGTTTGCATGCTACAAACTTGCCTGCTACATTTGAGCGTGTTTTAATTTTAACCTAAACTATGGAAAAAACTACTTTCAGCCTTTTCAAAGGCTATTCGGACACGTGCCCGTCCGAAACCACATTGGCTCATCTTCTCCACCTTATCCGTGAAGACCAAACCGTAAAGAACCATACGGAGAAGTATCGTTATTACCGTTCCGAAGGGTATCAGGCTCCGGCTTCCCGGGAGAAGGCTTCGTGTCCCTGTTTCGCAGTGGCAGTCCGTTTTTCCGGTGGCAAACAACAGAAGCACATTGCTTCGTGGACCGGATTCTCGCTTGCCGACCTCGATCATGTGCCTGCACAGCGGATGCAGGAAGTGCTGCAGCGTGTTCGCGAAGACGAGCATACGCTACTGGCTTATGTCACCATCAGCGGGGAGGGAATACGTATTCTCTTCCGTATGGATGTGCCTATGGAGGGGCTGTCTGCTGCCAAAAAGATAGAACGCTATAAAAAAGCGTTTCTGGCTGCTAATGCCTATTATACCCGGCTGACGGGAGTAGAATGCGACGGGGCCTGCAAGAATCCTACACGGCTGAGCGGACTGGCTGCCGATCCGGACGTGTTTTTCAATCCGGAGGCTGTGCCGTTCAAATTCTCAGCGAAGGACCTGGAGCCTGTTCGAAACGGCAAACTGGAGCGCGTGACGGCTGCCATCAACCGTGAACTGAAACAGGCCGGTGTGGTATACGAGGCGCATCATCGCAACGACTATATCATGCGTACGGGCTATCTGCTCAATGAGTACGGCATTCCGATGGAGGAAGCCTTGCAGTGGGCAGAGGACCGGTTTACCGATTATACGGGCGATGTGGCTTCTATCTTCCGTTCCTGTTATGCCGACAACACGAAGTTTGATACGCGTGTGCCGGCGAGGGGCAGGGGACGGAAAGAAGGCACCGAAGCGGTGAAACGGATGGCGACGGTACACGACATCGAGCAGTTCCTCGATACACAGGGAGTATTCCGGCACAATGTGATTACCGGAAAATATGAAATGCGTCCCAAAGAATGCGACGAGGATGCTCCTTTCATGGAAGTGACCGACCGCATGGTCAATACGCTCTGGAGCCGGATGTGCAAGGAGGGAGAAAATCTCCGCTTGTCCGATTTGCGCAATGTGCTGGAATCGGAATATGTAGAGGATTACAATCCTTTTGTGCATTACTTCAACTATCTGCCTGCCTGGGATGGAAAAACAGATTACATCGGAAAGCTGGCCGATATGGTGGAGGTGTGCGGCAATCAGGAACATTTCAGGAAGTGTTTCCGGAAATGGCTGGTGGCAGCAGTGGCTTCCATTCTCGATCCGCGTATCATCAATCACGAGATTCTGGTACTGGTGGGACCGCAGGGGGTGTATAAAACCACCTGGTTCAACCGCCTTTTGCCCGAAGAGCTTAGGGCGTATTTTTATCTGAAAACCAACAGCAGTCATCTCACCAAGGACGATATGATGACACTCTCCGAGTTTGCTTTCGTCTGTCTGGAAGAGATTGACGAGATGCGTCCGTCGGAAATGAATCAGCTGAAGGCTTTGGTGACTTCACCCGACATCAACGAGCGCCGGCCTTACGGGCACTACAAGGAAAAGCGGGCGCACATTGCCAGTTTCTGCGGTACGACAAACAATGCCAACTTTCTGAACGACCCCACCGGACACCGCCGCTGGCTGCCTTTCGAAGTGAAGCAAATCCAGAATCCCTACGATACGCCCATCGACTACGAAGGAGTCTATGCCCAGGCGCTGGTACTCTGGAAGGAGGGATTCTGCTTCTGGTTTGCCAACGACGAGATTCGTGAAATCAATGCGCATAACGAACAGTTTGAAACGACCAACATGGAGCTGGAAGTGATTCAGACCGGATACCGCCGTCCCATGCCGGGAGAGGAGTGTCAGTTCATGACCGTTACGGACATCATGACCCGTGCCGGATTTATGCTGAAAATGCCGCTCAGTACGGTAAAAATCGGTTTGGCACTGAAGAAATTAGGCTTCGAACAGGTCCGGGCTGCCGGAAAACGGGGCTACCGGGTGATTCCGCTGAACGATGAGGAAATTCACCACAACCGTCTGGCAATGGGACGGTATACCGAGCCTCCTGCCGAAGGAGAAGCCTCTGTCTGAACAAAGACGGAGGTTGTACGTGACCTGTACCGATGGCTTGCGTGACTTGTATCGTCAGCGAATGATACTTGTATCGCAGGCTTACGATACAAGTCACGTTTTTGCCGGATTCAGGGCCGTCCCAGATAGCGGAAGAGAATTTCCACCTGAATGGAGGTAAACATCTGCTGGTTGGGACGGTAGCCGTAGTCCTGAAGTTCCTTGAACAGCGCCTTATTCTGTTTCAGCCATCGCGTCAGCCGGTTTACAGCTGCTTCGGGAGTCAGTTGGGGCGCATAGGCCATGGCCAGTTCTCTACGGTAGTAAGGATGGATTTCCCACTCTTTTTCTATCTTCTCTTCAGGAATACTTGTGTCTCTCATAATTGCTTGAATATTATTGTTTTATCACTATAAATATAGCAATAAATCCGCTAATATCCATTGCCTTACGAGAATTATTTTATATGATTTTATTGCATCTTCTTCTATGTTCTTTTCTCTTCTTCCACACCTCTTTTTCCGTGTTGTATCTTTGTTTCAGGTTAAATCAGGTGACAAGTTGACGAGTTGACAAGGGGACAAGAAAAGCCTCGTTAACTCGTTACCT
>OGNM01000397.1_pt1 | contig 28377 bp, 26 predicted proteins | sample 1573441 | NCBI WGS metagenome assembly OGNM01 (sample SAMEA2581915, study PRJEB24529) | metagenome | biome: Human gut stool | place: China | collected 2011
GGGAACGCGCCGGTATTGCCCCGCTAAAAGAAATCAGCCAGGATAAGATACGTCATGAAAGAAAAGTGGAACTGGCATTTGAAGGACATCGCCGACAAGATCTGGTACGCTGGGGAATCTATTATGAAAGTATCAGAAAAACATCTCAAGATTTAGTGGATTGGTATAGTGGCGGTTACGGATATTATGTTTGTGTCGATTATACCAAAAAGAACAAGAATGAGCTACTCCCCATACCACAACAGGAAATGGATATATGTACTCAATTTGATCAAAACCCGGGATGGTAAATAACCTCACCATAATATAATATGAAAGCGTTACCGAAGAAATCCCCTTTCTTTCGTAACGCTTTTATTTAATCATTCAGTCCACAGATTTCTATATACCATGAAAAAGAATATTAGCACAGCCATTCTTCTGATATCTTTAGCTATCAGCCAATCAGCATTCTCTCAAATCTATTCATTTGAGAATGGAATAGTACCCGAAGATTGGAAAGCGGATAAAGGGACGCTCAGCATCTCCTCCGAAAAATATAAGTCAGGTACTCAGTCACTCCAAATCAATTGGAAACAAGGAGATATCCTTACCATCCCCTCACCTGCCGGTATTTCCGAAGCATGCAAAAGTAAAAATGGAGGTATGAATGTATGGATTTATAATGAATCCCCCATCAAAGAAAAGATAGTCTTTTCTTTCAGAAATGAGGCTGAAAAAGAAGTATGCCAACTCCCCTTTCTACTCAATTTTAAAGGTTGGCGATGCATTTGGGCTAAATTTCAAGGAGACATGAATATGCCATCTAAAAGTAGTATTCAGTCTGTCGAAATACAATTTCCGCAACATACCAGAAAAGGAGTCACTTACATCGACCTTTTAGAATTTACACCTAAAGTTTCCTGGCAGAATATGTCAGATGCACAATATAAAGTGAACCGTACTGACTACAGCTTAATTCCCGACTTTACAGGCTATAGAAATGCTATTCCAAAAGTAGAAAAAGTAATCACAGATAAAGATGATCAGATTACGGTAATTACAAACAGACTAACAGCATGGTATCTTGGCAGCGAACAGCAATCATCCGAAAAGTGGGTGAAAATGAGAAGAGAAAATGAAAAGGTATTTATTCAAAATGGCCTGAAAGCTGCTCAAAAGATTAAAATACAATATAATGAAGATCGTACTCCTAAGGGAGAGCCATTATTTCCAATGGGTGCACCCAGTACCATAGATGGAATAGAAGCCAAGAAATTCAGAACAATCAACGAAAACATCTTGCTCCCGTTAGCACTGGATTACCGTAAAAATAAAAATGCCCAAAGTCTTAAAAAAGCACTTTATATTTATGACTGGTTCAACGACCAAGGTTGGGCAGACGGTAGCAGCATGGGAACCTTATGTTTTGAAAAGCTGAGAAGTTCGGGCTATTTTCATTCATTCTTCCTGCTGAAAGATCAATTATCTCCTGAACAATTAGAGCGTGAACTTCAGTCACTAAACTGGTTTACCATGTTCGAAATATGCTATCAACTTCCTTCGCACCCGGGCGAAGTAGCAGACAACCTACGCGCGCTGGCTATTCCCAAACTAATATATGCTCTATCACAAAACAAAATACAAGAAAGAGAAGTTGCCCTGACCGCATTCGACGCTCTTCCGATCTTGGATAACGCATTAGGTATTGCACCGGGATTCTTCGGAACGTTCAAAGCCGATTTCTCCGGCTATCACCACAGAGGGCCTTATAATAGCGCCTATTACCCTCATGCACTTTACGCAGGTGCATTAATCGCCTATTTGTTACACGATACTCCTTATGCACTGTCTGAAACGACCTTGCATAATCTGAAACAAGGATTATTGACTTTCCGTTTCTTTTGTGCCGGTCTGGATGTACCTGCCGGAACAGTCGGACGCTTTCCGAAAGGACAACAGATTCTAGAGACTTTGTTACCAGCATTTGCCTATACCGCTCTGTCATTTAAAGAACCGGATAAAGAATTGACCGCCGCTTTTAAAGGAATACTGGAATCCAGTGATAATAAACAGGCCATTACAGAATACATCAGCAATGTGAACTCCAATCTGGCATATACCAGCACCGTAGGAGAAATTGAGTTAATGGCTCAATTGGCATCAACTTCCATTACCAAAGAAAAACCTGTCACCGGTACACTCTTTATGCCTTATTCCGGATTATTGGTTGCCAAAGACAGTCTTTTCCATTTTAATATCAAGGGATTCAGCCGCTATATATGGGACTTTGAATCTTCTGCTACAGAAAATACCAAAGGACGTTATCTGGCATATGGTCAAATAGAATATTTTGACTTTAAAAACAGACACAAATCCTTTAACCCGCAAGAGCTTGACTTTGACTGGAATTATATTCCGGGAGCTACTACTAAAGTATTACCTGATAAAATATTACAAGATAAAGGTGGTTCCAGTTCCGGACATCGCAATTTCTCTGATGAAACATTCTTAACAGGGGTATATGCTTCTGATAAAAACGCCATGTTTTCTTTCAAAATGCACGACATCACATATGATCAATCATTCCGTGCCAACAAATCTGTATTTGTATTCGAAGATTTTCTGTTTTGCCTGGGCTCGGATATCCAAACCAAAGATAAAAGATATCCGACCGTGACTACATTGTTTCAGTCATTCAGCAGAAATACCGGTGAAGAAAGAATACCGGAAGGATATATCCTGACAGACGCTTCACTCATGTATGCAGTTAAAGGAGGAGCCGTCCGAACATCTTGTGAGGGATCACATACACGAGCTTATATAGAACACGGGAATGCTCCGGAAGCAGCTAAATATCATTATTATATACTCAAAAATAAAAACAACGTATTAGCCCGTCAGTTATTGTCCAATGAGAGTCCGATAGAAGTGATAGCTCAAGATAATGATGCGCATATCGTTACTCATAAAACGAAAGAAATCACATGCGGCGCTCTCTTCAATGCACAGAAGACGTATGATGGGCAACTGGTTTCTCAAGTGAATATTCCGCTTTCTTATATACTGGAAAAGCAGAAAGACAATTCATTTAAACTCTCTGTCTATAAACCGGATATGAGAAGAATATCTCATGCACATATGGGGCTACTGACGGAAGAGGACGTGATACAACAAGAGAAGCCTTATGATACCCGGCTGACAATCAATGGACTATACAATGTGAAAAGTCCTCAAAAACCAGTGGAAGTATCCCTCGACAGGGAAAAGGATAAAACCTATATTACCATTTCTACTATCCGTGGGGAAAACTATACGCTTTTATTACAACAAGCTGATAATTAATATGAAGAATAGATTAATAACATTGTTTATTGTTTCCCTTGGCATAGCAGGTACCAATGCTCAAAACCATCTGACACTCTGGTATAAGTCTCCTGCAAAAGCATGGGAAGAGGCATTGCCTGTAGGAAACGGACGTCTGGGAGCTATGATTTTTGGAGATACTCAAAAAGAGAGAATACAATTCAATGAGAATACTCTTTATAGCGGAGAACCGGAAGCGCCCAAAAACATAAATATAGTACCTGATCTTGCTCATATACGCCAGTTACTTGGTGAAGGAAAAAATGCAGAAGCAGGCACCATCATGCAAGAAAAATGGATTGGCAGGCTGAATGAAGCTTACCAACCTTTTGGAGATTTGTATATCGACTTTGATTCCAAAGAAGCTGTTACAGATTATATGCACTCGCTGGATATGGAAAATGCAGTGGTTACAACTTCTTATAAACAAAACGGCGTAGACATAAGCAGAGAAGTTTTTGCATCCTATCCGGCACAAGCTATTGTCATACATTTGAAGTCTTCCAAACCTGTTTGAAATTTCACCGCCTATCTGGCTTCACCACATCCTGTAACCAAGGAGTCCGATTCGCAAGTAGTTTATCTGAAGGGACAGGCACCTGCACATGCCCAGCGGAGAGACACAGACCACATGAAACGCTTTAACACTCAACGTTTGCATCCGGAATACTTTGATGCTTCAGGACACATCATACAGAAAAAACAAGTGATTTATGGAAACGAAATGGATGGAAAAGGCACTTTTTTTGAAGCATGTCTACTTCCAACCCATAAAGGCGGACAATTGTCCATTTCAGACAATCAGATCACTGCCCGGAATTGCAGCGAAGTGACTCTCATGTTGTATGCAGCCACCAGTTATAACGGACCACGTAAAAGTCCGAGCAAAGAAGGAAAAAATCCGCATCAGGCGATCATGAACTATCGGAGAATCAGTGAGGGAGAAACCTACAAAGAATTAAAGAGGCAACACACCACCGACTATCAGGCTTTATTCAACCGAGTATCTTTCGATCTTCCTGCGAATAAACAGCAAAAAGAATTACCTACAGACGAACGATTAAAAAGATTCAAAGATGAAGAAGACCAGGCACTGATCGCACAATTATTTCAGTTTGGACGCTATTTAATGATAGCCGGCTCCCGGGGTGAAGGTCAGCCCTTAAATCTGCAAGGTCTATGGAATGACCAGATATTGCCTCCATGGAACTCAGGCTACACTTTAAATATCAACCTGGAAATGAATTATTGGCCGGCAGAGGTCACTAATCTATCAGAATGCCACCAACCTTTATTCAAACTTATTGAAGAGATAGCAGATAAGGGAAAAGATCTTGCGCGTGATATGTACGGTCTGAACGGCTGGGCTATTCATCATAATATATCTATTTGGAGAGAAGCATATCCGTCAGATGGATTTGTATACTGGTTTTTCTGGAATATGTCCGGTCCATGGTTATGTAATCATCTGTGGGAACACTATTTATTTACTAAAGACGCCAATTTCCTGAAGAAATACTATCCGATACTTAAAGGCGCGGCCACTTTCTGTTCCTAATGGTTAGTCGAGAACAGCAAAGGTGAACTGGTAACCCCTGTCAGCACTTCTCCCGAGAATGCTTATCTCATGGGCGACCATACTCCGGCATCCGTTTGTGAAGGAAGTACAATGGATATAGCCATTATCCGCTCTTTATTTTCAAATACCATTCAAGCGGCAGAAATACTTCAGACCGATATGGATTTCCGTTCTGAGCTAATCAAGAAAAGGAATAAACTGAAAAAATACCAGATCGGCAGTAAGGGACAACTACTGGAGTGGGATAAAGAATACAAAGAAAGTGAGCCACAACACCGCCACGTATCCCATCTCTTTGGATTGTATCCGGGATGTGATATTACAGATAGTACTCCAGAAGTATTTAAAGCAGCACGAAAATCTCTGGATGACCGTGGACTACAGGATGGAGTATGGCATGGAAAATCTCTCTTTGGTCACGTCTATACGATTCTTCGAATGCTTATGAAGCATTGAGTAATCTTATCAATTACATTGACCCTCATATGAAAGCTGAAAATCGGGGTGGACTATACCGCAATTTATTGAATGCGCTTCCTTTTCAAATTGACGGGAATTTCGGGGCAACTGCCGGTATTACGGAAATGTTATTGCAAAGTCATAAAGGAAATATCCATCTGCTTCCGGCCTTGCCTTCAACCTGGAAAGAAGGAAATATCAAAGGACTCAAAGCAAGAGGTGGATTTACTGTAGATATGGAATGGAAAGAAGGAAAAATAACAGTTGCAAACATCACCAGTCCATATGAACAGACCGTCGAAATTGTTTATAATAACAGTATAAAAAAGACTCATTTCAATGCAGGAGAAAGAAAAAAGATCTCATTTTAAATAATCGAGAACAAGGCCATAGCCCCCTTGAAAAGGGTATACTTGACAAATTTAATAGTTTTTTCAACAAAACTAATAGTCAAAATTCTGTTTCAATGTCCTTTTCAACATTCGTATCATTTTAAATTAAATAGATCACCTACTTTTGCATCAGTTACAAAACTTCTAAAAACAATCACTTAAAATGAATAACATGAAAAAGAAACTTGTTCTCTTTGCTTCAGTTGCCATCGCACTTGCGTCGTGCCAAACAACTCCAAAGGAAGACTACAGTTGGATTAAAAAAGGGTTGGATGTAGCTTCTGCCCAATTACACCTTACAGCAGAAGAAATCGACGGAACAGGTCAGCTTCCACGCTCTATCCGTACAGGATATGATATGGATTTTCTATGCCGTCAATTAGAAAGAGATCCATCTACCTTTCAAGACTCACTCCGCCCGCAACCCACTCCCGAACAAATGGGCAAACGTCGTTTATGTGTAGTATACGACTGGACAAGCGGTTTCTTTCCGGGTTCACTGTGGTATGCCTACGAGCTGACAGGAAACGATACGCTGAAAGCAGATGCCATTCAATATACTAATCTTCTGAATCCGGTACGCTACTATAAAGGCACACATGACCTGGGTTTCATGATCAACTGCAGCTACGGCAATGCCGAACGTCTGGCTCCGAATGATACTATTAAAGCTGTCATGAAAGAAACAGCGGACAATCTTTGCGGACGCTTCAATGATTCTATCGGTACTATCCGCTCTTGGGATTTCGGAAGCTGGAACTTCCCGGTAATCATCGACAATATGATGAACCTGGAAATGCTGTTCCGTGCCACGCAGCTGACGGGCGATTCCATTTACTGGAATGTGGCCGTGAACCATGCCAACACTACACTGAAGAATCATTTCCGTCCGGAGTTTTTGAACCGTCTGGATGAGACAATCCTGTTCAAGCCTCTGACCAAGGACAATATCGGCGGCATCATTCATCTGATCATTGCCGATCTGAACAGACGTCTGGAGGATAAGCAGCTGACCATCCGTCTGTCGGAGGAAGCTATGCAGTATATCGTGGACAATGCTTATGATCCGGTCTACGGTGCACGGCCTTTGAAGCGTTATATCCAGAAGTACGTGGAGACCCTGGCAGCCAAGATGATCCTGGCAGATCAGGTAGAAGAAGGTGATACCATTGTCATTACCGTGGAGAATGATCAATTGGCCGCCAAGTGCGAAAAAGGATCGAAAAATCAATAATCTGTAAAATAAAACAGGAGCAAAGATGATGATACTTGTCATTTTTGCTCCTTTCGTTTACAATATAACTCTGTCAAAAACAGGAAAAGAGAGGAAAACGTTATGATACCACAGGATCCCGTAATGTTATTAAGCTTTATAAATTTAAAACTCCGTGATTTCTACGGAAGCCTGAAACAGCTCTGCGATGATCTGGATGTGAAGGAACAGGAGATCACAGATAAACTGGCAGCTATTGACTATCATTACGATGAAGAGAGGAATCAGTTTGTATAATACGAGCAGTACCAATCCCACAGGAAAAAAGGGAACCAGATGCCTGATCTGTACCGGTTGTGGCAGATGTCCAGGAGTGATCCGGGGGATGCAGGTGGTGACGGAAAAGCTGGAACTTCCTCCGTTAACATTACAAAATCCGGACGGTAAACGGCTGATGACTGTGGATATTGGTACCACTACCATTGCCATGCAGTTGTATGACATGACCGGTAAAGTGGTGGACAGCTTTCCCAGTGTGAATCCCCAGGTCAGCTATGGTGCCGATGTGCTCTCACGGATAGAGGCAGCAAAGGATCCGGGAAAAGCGGCAGATATGCAGAAAAAAGTCCGTGACCTCATGGAAAAAGGAGTGCAGCGTTTTTCCAAAAAGCTGCAGCCGCAGGAGACTCTGCAGATGGTCGTTGCGGCAAATACCACCATGACCTATCTGTTCATGGGCTGGAATCCGGAGGAACTGGGCAAAGCACCTTTTACAGTCAGTCATAGCGGCGCAGTGGAGACAGAAATTGCAGGAGTGGCCTGTCATATCATACCGGGATTGTCAGCCTTTGTAGGCGGCGATATCACTGCCGGAATATTGGCCAGTGGAATGCTGGAACAGGAGGCCTCCACCCTGCTCATCGATCTTGGAACCAACGGGGAGATGGCACTGGGAAACCGGCACAGATTACATGCCTGTGCCACGGCGGCTGGCCCTGCTTTCGAAGGCGGAGCCAACCGGGGCATCTGGGGCGCGGATATGGTGAGACTGTTACAAAAACTTCTGGAAGAGGGGCTGATGGACGGACAGGGTCTTTTGAAGGAACCTTATTTTACGAAAGGAGTCCGTATCGGCGATGTGCTGGTGACGAAGGAGTCCGTGCGTGCAGTGCAGCTGGCAAAAGGAGCCATTGCCGCAGGCATTGAGATTCTGGCGGACAGCTATGGCATAAGATTTTCGGACATTTCGAAAGTGGTGCTGGCGGGAGGATTCGGTTATTATCTTAATCCGAAGGCGGCTGTGGCTATCGGGCTGCTTCCGGAAGAACTGGCAGATTGCACGGTGACCGGCGGCAATACGGCACTGAGCGGTGCAGCCATGGTGGGCAGTCGGATCCTTACAGCAGGTGGAAAGCAAACGGCGGAAGGAACATTGCCAGATGGTGGGGATGACCTTCGAAAACGGCAGGAATTGCAGATACGTATCCTAAATCTGGCGGAGGAAGAGAAGTTCCCTGAGACCTTTCTGACGAAGATAAATTTTAACTAAAAATATACAAAAAGCGTAGCAAATGACAGAAAATGTTGTTCCATTCTGGTAATTATTATGCTATAATTCTAAATATGTATAACAAGTACCGGAGGGTATTAAATGAGTACGAATGTTGAAAAACCAAAGAAATCTCTTTTTACGGTGAAAAAAGAGACGACTTCCGAAAAGAAGCCGAAGCCTGAAAAAGCAGTGAAGGGAAAGAAGGCATCTGCGGAGAAGAAGCAAAAGGCTCCGAAGCAGAAAAAGAGTGGAAAGAGCTCGAAACTGCTCAGCATCCGCAACAAGATCGTTGTATGTTTCCTGGTGCCTATTGTGTTTATGGTGATCATCGGTGTGTCAGCATACCAGAAATCCGCAGAAGGATTAAGCGAGAAATTCACCGATTCCACATTACAGACGATGCGTATGGCCACGGAAAATCTGAATATGAGCTGTGATTTTATCCGCTCAGAGGGTCTGAAATATGCTTACGATGATGATCTGCGGAAATATTTCCTGGGAATGTTCGAAGAGAATCCCGTGGATAAGTTGAATTTCCTGACATCTACGAAGTCCAACCTTCTGTCGGTGCAGACCTCCAACCCGTTCATCAGCCACATGCACATTATTCCAAAGAAGGGAGTAAACCTTCTGTCCACTAAGCTTTCATCCGGTGTGGACGGTTTCCTGGATGAGTACAAGGAAGACGTGGCAAGCGGGGAAGGCAGAAGAAGTATCCCGCAGTGGATTGACAGTCATCCTGTACTGGATGAAAAGGTAACGGAGACCGAAAAAGATTATATTATGGCCTTCGAAATGATGAGCCAGTCGAACAATGCCTGCGTTGTCATCGATATCAAGCCTTCTGCTATTACGGATTTCATGGAAGAGATCGATATCGGAGACGGCAGTATCATCGGATTTGTAACTCCCGGAGGCAGAGAACTGGTTGTTGAGAACGTAGAAGAAGGAAAAGAAAGTGTCCTTCCGGAAGAGGGAAATGTATTCTCCGGACAGGAGTATTATACAGCTGTCATGGATGAGGCAGTAGCGGATGCAGGTACTGCGGAGGTAGATTTCCAGGGTGAGAAGTATCTTTTCATTTACAGCCACAGTGCAGATATCGGCTTTACTACCTGTGCACTGGTACCTATGAGAGTAGTGACCAGTCAGGCTACCGAGATCCGCAACATGACCATCGGTCTGGTGATCCTGGCATGTGTGATCGTAGTGATCGTAGGTATCTTTATCACTGCAGGTATTGAGAATAACATGAGACGCATTTCCAGAAAGTTCGGTGATGTGGCGAAGGGTGATCTGACGGTTACCGTATCTGCCAAGGGACATGATGAGTTCCAGGATCTGGCAGGCTCGGCTACCAACATGATCACGAATACGAAGAAGCTGGTCAATCAGGTAAGCAATGCTACCGGAGAGCTGGAAGTGTCTGCACAGAACGTGGGACAGGCTTCTGAACTGATTCATGAGTATTCACAGGATATTACCCGTGCCATCGGTGAGATCAACGAAGGTATGGAAGAACAGTCCAGACATGCACAGGAGTGCGTGGAGAAGACCGATATCCTCTCCAATGAGATCCAGGAAGTCAGCCATGTGGTAGAACGTGTGGAGAAGCTGGTAGGCGAGACGGAAGGCATGATCAACAAGGGAATGGAGATCGTACAGGTACTGGGTGATCGTGCTGGCGAGACAACACAGATGACTGTGAAAGTGAGTGAGAGTATCGAATCTCTTCGCAAGGAATCTGAGATCATCAACAGTTTCGTAGCTACGATCACAGAGATCACAGAGCAGACCAACCTGCTGTCATTGAATGCTTCTATCGAGGCAGCCAGAGCGGGAGAGGCTGGACGAGGCTTCGCTGTAGTAGCAGAAGAGATCCGTAAGCTGGCAGATGATTCTGCAAAGGCAGCCGGCGAGATCCGCAACAATGTGGCCAACATTACAGCCCAGACCCAGAACAGCGTGGAGAGTGCAAGCCAGGCGAAAGCAATGGTAGAACTCCAGACCAAAGCTGTGGAAGAAGTGATCGCAGTATTCCGCGAGATGCAGGAGCGCATGGGCCAGCTGATCGAGGGACTGAAAGATATCGTGGTAAGCACGGAGAAGGCAGACGGTGAGCGTAGCGCTGCTGTGGCAGCCGTGAAGAATATCTCCGATATCATTGAAGAGACCGCAGGCAGTGCCGAGACCGTCAACGATGTGGCCAATAAGCTTCTGAACCATGTGGAGAAGCTGAGCACTACTGCAAGTGTACTGGATGAGAATATGGAAGGACTTAAGAACGAGATTTCCGTATTCAAGATCTGAGTATAAATAAAAAAGTAACATACAGAGGAGATCCGGGAGATGAGAGTCTCGGGTCTCCTTTTTTGCAAGCATGTTTTATTGCGGCAGCAGGAATGGTCACTTTTGAGAATGCATATATTTTCTGTGAAAGCGTGAAACGGACGGCTTGAAATGAAAAAAGTACTGGCGGGAATTCTGATCTTTGACATGCTTCTGGGAATCTTGTGTCTGGCAGTGGGAACGGAACGATACGCAGAGCAGAAATCATATGGAACCTATATAGAAACAGACACCGGCGTGTGCGGGACATCAGGAGAACCGAAAAAGATCGCGCTGACCTTTGACGACGGGCCGCATCCGAAGTATACGGAACAGCTTCTGGATGGATTGAAGGAGCGGGGAGTGGCAGCTACTTTTTTCGTGACGGGAGAGAATGCGGAGAATTACCCGGACATTATCCGGAGAGAACAGGACGAAGGACATCTGATCGGGAACCATACCTATAGTCACATCCAGCTCACTTCCCGCAACCGGGAGACCTTTCGGGAGGAACTGGTGCAGACCAATGAAATTCTCGAAGAAATCACAGGGGAGAAAATAAGCTTTGTCCGGCCGCCCTACGGCAGTTGGGACAAAAGCTTTGAGAAAGAACTGAATATGTTCCCGGTTCTGTGGAATATCGATCCTCTGGACTGGTGTTCCCACAATGCAGACTGTATTGCGTCCAAAGTGGTGGAGAAGGCGGGGGACGGTGATATTATTCTGATGCATGATTATTATGAGACTTCTGTCACCGCAGCACTGGAAGTAGTGGATATTCTGCAGAAAAGAGGCTTTCAGTTCGTAACGGTGGAGGAAATCCTGTTTGACTGAATCATTGTAAAACAAGAGCCACCTGAGTGATAAAATTCGCCGGATCCTTATGCTGGGGAGGACCTTCCAGATAAGTATGCCGTACCGTGCCTGACAGAGACAGATTCTGCGCAGCTGCGTAGGCAGACAGTTCTCTACGGGCATCCGGGAGTGATTCGTAACAGCCGTGATAGAAGATGCCGAGAGCTTTCTGCTCCGGCAGATGCACCACATGTTCTCCCTTGCTGGCAGGAGGTACGGAGATACAACAGGTGAATTCTTCCGGATGTTCCATATTGTTCTCTATTAAAATCATCCGCTTACTGCTGTCGGAGCCGTACAGATGAATTGCTTCCATGAAGACCTCCCGCAGGAATTCTTTGCGCTCTTCCACTCCGTTAAAAGCCTCCTTGCGGCAGTACACTGTCTGGGCGGGGAGGGTAAGAAACTGTATCATGGAAGCAGCCGGGGACGCAGTACGTTGCTTTAACTTTTCGATACTCTGCGTCAGGTCGTCTCGTAAGGCTTCCAGACGTTCGATCAATGGTTCCAGATCCGTGGATCCATTATAATAGGAGGAGATCTCATCCAGGGACAGCCCTAAATTCTGCAGTACCCGGATGGAGCGGATCAGGGAGATGGAATCCGGGGTATAATAGCGATTCCCGGCAGTTCCTTCTTTTTTATCCGGAAGCAGGAGACCTTTGGCTTCGTAGTTCAATATGATTCTTCTGGTGATGCCGATCGCTTTGGAGACTTCTCCGATGGACATCAGTCTTTTTTCACTTTTTCCGTTTTCTTCGTTTGATGACATCAAAAATATGCCTTTCTCAAAATTATCCTTGCATCGTACATCGATGTACGGATATAATTATTGTAATAAGCGTAGAAAAACATGTCAAGACACATACGATAAAACGAATGAGCTGCATCGGTTTGTGCGGCAAAGGAAGAATCATGATAAAAGTAGCTTTTTGTGATGACGATCTGTCAGTACTTAAGGAATTAAGCGTTCTGATGGATAGATATCGGGTAGAACGGAGTCAGGATATTACTTATGCAGCATTTCACAGTCCGCTGGAATTGCTGTCGGAAGTAGAGCGGGGGACCCGGCTGGATATTATATTTCTGGATGTTCTGATGCCGGGACAGGATGGAATCAGTGCCGCCAGAGAGATCCGTAAGTATGATACTTCGGTGAAGATCATTTATCTGACATCCTCTTCGGAATACGCTGTGGATTCCTATGAAGTGGGGGCCTATTTTTATCAGTTGAAGCCTATCTGGCAGGAGAGCTTCTACCGATTGATGGATTCGGTACTCAGGGAGTGCCTCAAGAATGAAAAGAACAGTCTGATCCTGCGATGTAAGACGGGAATCACAAGGCTGGAACTGGACAAACTGAAGTACTGCGAGGTAACGGGGAGGAATCTGCTGCTTCACAAAGAGGACGGAGAAGTACTGGACAGCGTTGGTAAACTGGACGATTTGTGCGAACAGTTGAAGGATTATGAATGCTTTGTCCGTTGCCACAGGTCATATATGATCAATATGGATTATGTAAAGAGCATATCTAACAAAGCAGTGATCCTGTCGGACGGTACCCAGATCCCGATTCCGCATGGAAAATATTCGGAACTGAAAGACAAATTTTTTTCCTATTTCTTTCGTAAAAACCAGACATTTTTAGCATAAAACGACCGGAGAATTTTTTCTCCGGTCGTTTCATGTCATATTTGGGTCGATTGGTGTCAAAAACGGTCATAAATGGAAAAAATAAGGTACACTATCTTCAGACAACAGAGAACTGTTGTAAGAAGGAGGAAACCATTATGAAGAAAAAATATTTTGCATGCGCAATGGGACTGGTACTGGCATTGTCTTTGACAGCCTGCGGTGAGGAAGAGGTAATTGTGGAGAACACCAACGAAGAAGTGACCCAGGAAGTACAGACCCAGGAAGTACAGACCCAGGAAGTGGCAGAAGCTCCCACAGAGACAGGTGGCAGTTATGCAAATCCCGGATCTGAGTGGTACAGAATGGAACTTTGCCGGCGGTATGATCGATGGTGTTGAGATGGAGGAAGAGGATCTGAACGCAACACTGGAGACTTATGGCGGTACCTTACAGCTTGTATTTGGTGAAGACGGTGCAGTTACCATGGTACAGGGCGGCGGAAATGCAGAAGGTACTTATGAGTATTCCGATGACAACACAGCTATCAAGATGACACTTGATTTTGGTGGAACAGAGGTTACCTATGCCGGATTTTTGTCTGAGGTGGGAGATACTGTAACACTGATCGCTATGTCTGATATGAATGGTTATGACGGACTTTATTTTGTGCAGTAAGATAGTTTGAAAAGATCTTAAAAAGACGAAAAGGGGAGGGAGAGTTAACGATGGAAATTGTGATTATCGTGTTGCTGCTTGCCTCCCTTTTTGGTGTCTGGCTATTGTCGGTGCGGCGTAAGCTGGAGACACAGGAAGAAAATATACGGAATGCCATGTACCAGACTCTGGTACAGCTCTCCGCAGAGCGGGAGGCACTGGAAGGATTGGCGGAGTTTCTCGGACAGACCATGGATGCGGAGACTTTCCGGAGAATGAAACATTCGCTGGAGAGTGCACAGACTGCCGGAGAGGCCGGACTGCCGGAATGGGTGGCAGAACAACAGAGAGAATTATTGAGAGTACAGAAAAAAATTGCAGAGATCTCGGAAAGCATGCCGCTTTTGCAGGCACAGGAGACTTATCAGAAGTACTGGAAAGCAGCAAAAAGCTATGAACATATGGTGGAGACCAGTGGACTGATTTATAACGATTCCGTGGAAAACTACAATAGTATGCTTCACAGAATACCGGATCGTATAGCAGCGGGAATCTGCGGGTTTCACCGGAAAAAGTTAATTGAGATCATGTAATCCACATACATTCTTAAGGAGGGTAAAACGATGGGATTATTTACAAACAACAAAAAGTTATGTCCGATCTGCGGAAGTCCGACACCGAGACTGCTGGCTTCAGCGGTGGAGGGGCAGAATCTCTGCAAGGAGTGTGCAGCCAAGATCGATCTGCCGGATGGTGTGTTCAATTCCATGACGCTGGATGATTTCCGGGAATATATCAAGTGTTATGATGCCAACAAGCCGCTGCGTGACAGCTTCACAGAGACTTACCGTTATGACTTCGGCTTTTTCAAGGGCAGTCTGCTGCTGGATATGGATCATCAACTACTGCGGCTGGGAGTCGTTGACACGGCATTTGCATTGGAGCCCTCCGACATTAAGTCCTTCCGTATTCTGGAGGACGGCGAGGTATTGTACGAAGGAGAAAAGGGGAACTTCCGGAGCTGCAAGAGTGATATCAAGGAACGTTTAAATGAGTTAAAGCCCAGGATCGACGAATACAGAATGCTGCGTCATCAGTATGAGATGATGGAGGAAATGCGTCGCAGTATGGATGAGAACAACCGGAGAGATGACAGAAGAGAAGATCTGGATCACAGAGATTACAGAGATTACAGAGATCGTGTAAACGAGCCGGACTTTAATATTCCGAATCCGGTGGAGAAATTCGCTGTGGAGATCACACTGGATCATCCTTACTGGAAGAGTTTCTACAAAGAGACAGGAGCACCGAAGTTCGATTCCAATCAGCCCAGCACCATCGACTATCTGGATGATTATACCCAGAAGACAGAAGGACTGCATGCACTGGCACAGAATCTGATGCAGATCATCGATCCGCAGGCACAGGAAAAGGTAATCGATCCCCATGCCTCCACACAGAGCCAGAACACCCAGAGTACATCGCAGGCTGCACCGGTACAGACAGAGGATCCTACCGTGGCACTGCCTAAATATAAGGCACTGCTGGATGCAGGCGTTATCACGGCAGAGGAATTCGAAGCCAAGAAGAAACAGCTGTTGGGACTGTAAACCTGATTTTACAAGAATACGGATTGGAGAAAACAGATGAAAAAGATATTACAGAGAGTTGGACTGTTAGCAATGGCAGGAATGCTGCTGTGGGGCTGGCAGGGGATGAATGCGAAGGCGGACGATTATACGGGAAACTGGACAGTTGATAGAACCGGATTAAAAAACTGTCATATAATGCTAAGTACTATGATAGATAGTAAAATGTATGATTGTTTTTCTATATACCCGGGAGATGACAGTTATAATGGAAAAGAATATTGGTTTTTGACAGCACCGAAAGTTGTATATTCTACGGGTGATGTTAATGAAATAGAAGCAAGTGCAACCTATGACAGCGTTCAACAATGTTATTATTATCGGCTTCCAAATCATGGAACAGGTAAAATAGTTATGACAGGTGAAGCAGTCAATCTGGAATTTCATTCTAGCTTGTCGGAACCGGCACAGTTGGTTTCAAATGATGAGAAATCTTATTTTTTGTATGATTTAAAAATAAATTCATATTATGATTTTTCTAAAGTAAATGTTTCATTTAATTTCTATGATGGAGCGGGTTATCGTGCAGATGACATTTTTGATGCAAAAATCATAAATTATAGTGAAGATAACAGAACTGCAACAGTGAAGATTAGCTATAAAACAGAAAACTGTGCCAAAGTGGCGGGATATAAGGTGTATGCAAAAGCAGTATATGATGATCCACAAGGGGATGAACATAGGGAAACAGATATAATGTCGTTTAATGTTGGCACAGTTGATCGGACAATCTCCAGTCTGGACATGGTAGTCACCCCACCGGTAGCCGGACAGCCCTTACCTAAAAAATGGCAGATTAATACGGAAGGAATTACTGATGTTACGAAGAACAGTATTTTGTGGTTGAAAGAGGGAAATGAGAATGAGGCGGCAATCGGCAATGCTGAACCGAACACAACGTATTATGCAATTCTGACCTTGGTTGCAGAACGTGGCTATAAATTCAATCATGACAGCATCTGGATTGTCACAAATCCACAAGTGGAGTATACGTCAATTGACTTAGCTGAGGGACGGTATCTGACATTGAAATATACCTTTACAACGGGAGAGATTACAAATACTACAGATAATACAGATACATCAGCTTCTGACAGTGGTACCGATGACAGCCAGGAAGATCCCTATAAGATCATCGAAGGCACCAAGGGTACCTGGAACGGCAGCACCACGGAAGGCCTGACCATCCGCGGCGATGGTGATTTTGCTAAATTCGCCGGTGTCCGTGTAGACGGCAACTGGATCCCCAGTGCCCACTACGAAGCAAAATCAGGTTCCACTATCGTGACCCTGAAGCCTTCCTACCTGGCATCCCTGTCAGAGGGTGAACATACTGTGGACATCATGTGGATCGATGATTCCGCCAGCACCACATTTACAGTAGCTGCAAACACCGCAGCTGCACAGCCGGAGCTGGACAGCGTGCCCAAGACCGGAGAAGGTGTGATGGGATGGATGCCCGAGGTACTGCTGTTTGCAGCTGCAGGTCTGGTGACATTCGGCGGACTTCTCTGCAGACGTAGTAAAATTCAACTTTAAAGGGAAAAACCACATAAAGATTGTGTAAAAAGTAGATATATTTTTAAATTGACGAGCACATGGCTGTTGGATATACTATAACTGTATCGCGTTTTAAACGACGTGATACGGAAAGCAGGATCCGACAGCCATGAGCAGTTTACAAAAGAAAGAAACATTATTAATCGTTGATGATTCAAAATTTCAAAGAGTAGTGATCAGACAGTCTCTCGGGGAGCATTTTAACTTCGCAGAGGCTGTTTCCGGTGAAGAATGTCTTACGATCATGGAGAAGGAAAGCGATGCCATTGATCTGGTGCTGCTGGATCTGGTCATGCCGGGGATCGACGGCTTTGAAGTACTGCGCCGCAGACAGAATATGGAGGGCTTCAAGGACACGCCGGTTATCGTTCTGACGAATACGGAATCGGTGTCTTCCCAGTCGGAAGCATTTGCACTGGGGGCGGATGAATTCATTATCAAACCGGTAGATACCCGGATAGCGCTTACCCGCATCAACAATACACTGGGGGTAAAACGCAGGTTGCAGAATAGCAGAGATGAGCAGAAGGCCTGGAAGACAAAGTCGCAGATCGACGAGATGACCAGTCTGTTCAACAAGATGACAGTAGAGAAGCTGATCACGAAGACTCTGACAGAGCATGAGAATGGCCTGCATGCTCTTATGGTGATAGATATCGATAATTTCAAATCCGTAAATGATGTATACGGTCATACTATGGGAGACCATGTGATCAGCGTCATTGCAGGAGTCATTTCTTCACAGTTCCGCAGCACAGATTATGTGGGACGTATGGGTGGAGATGAGTTCGCAGTATTGATGGGAGACATTCCGTCCAAAGAGATCGCACTGATCAAGGCAGAGAATCTGGTCAACCTCGTAAAATATAAAGAGAACTTATCCATACCGGAAAATATATCCATCAGTGTGGGAATAGCATTTTCCGATCCAGAGGATCATTGCTACTATGATCTTTCGGCAAAAGCAGATCAGGCATTGTATGTATCCAAGAAGTCGGGAAAAGGACGCTACAGCGTGTTCGGTGAGGAAAATCAGACCCCTGATCAGAAATTACAGGCTTTTGTGTGGTCATCCTCCCGTAATGTTACCAGCATGCTGGAGTTTGCACTGCCGGAGTTTGTTCATCTGAAGAAAGTAATCTCGGTGGAAGAGATCAGAGAGAACATGGGAGAGAAGACCGGCGAAGACATTCTGGGACTGTTCGTGGATGTATCAGAAGAAGAGGACGGAGGACAGGCACGTTGGCAGGAACTTGGAGAATTACAGAGAGAACATGCGCTTCCCATGATCGCCATCTGCAAGGAGGGGAATCTTGTACAGATGAAATGTGCGCTGGAGACCGAAGTAATCCAGGATCTTTTGCTGGCTCCGCTGGAAGCAAATGCATTGAAGCGGCGTGTGAAGATCTGGATGCAAAATTGCAAGCTGCGATAAACTTTGTTATAATTGACTGGAGCATATCTTAGAATGTGCTTCAGTCTTTTGGTATCTTTGCAATAGAAACAGAGGATGTAATATTATGGATTTGTTTGAATACATGAGAAGCACCAATATGGAAAAGGAAGCTCCACTGGCGGCCAGAATGCGTCCCAGAACCTTGGATGAGGTCGTGGGACAGGAGCATATTATCGGCAAGGACAAGCTTCTGTATCGTGCCATCAAGGCGGACAAGATCAGCTCCATCATTTTCTATGGACCGCCCGGTACCGGCAAAACGACGCTGGCGAAAGTCATTGCCAATACTACCAGTGCTGAATTTCAACAGATTAATGCCACAGTGGCGGGCAAAAAGGATATGGAAGAAGTGGTGGCAAAGGCGAAGGAACTGCAGGGAATGTACAGGAAGCGTACAATTCTGTTCATTGACGAGATCCACCGTTTTAATAAAGGACAACAGGATTATCTGCTCCCGTATGTGGAGGACGGTACGATCATTCTCATAGGAGCTACTACAGAGAATCCCTATTTTGAAGTCAACGGCGCTCTGATCTCCCGCTCGGTGATCTTTGAATTGAAGCCGATTCCGAGGGAAGCCATCAAAGAGCTTTTGAAAAAAGCAGTCTACGATACAGACCGGGGAATGGGAGCCTACAACGGCACCATAGACGAGGATGCACTGGATTTTCTGGCAGATATCTCCGGCGGCGATGCCAGACATGCACTGAATGCTATTGAACTGGGCATCATGACCACAGAACCGGGACCGGATGGCAAGATCCATATTACGCTCGACGTGGCACAGCAGTGTATCCAGAAGAGAGCGGCGAGATACGATAAAAACGGTGACAACCACTACGATACGATTTCTGCATTTATCAAGAGTATGCGGGGGTCAGATCCGGATGCGGCAGTATATTATCTGGCAAGGATGTTAAATGCTGGCGAAAGCGTTACTTTTATTGCAAGACGTATTATGATCTGTGCATCGGAGGATGTGGGCAATGCGGATCCCCAGGCACTGGTGATGGCAGTGAATGCTTCTCTGGCGGTGGAGCGGGTAGGCATGCCTGAGGCGCAGATCATTCTGGCGCAGGCAGTGACTTATATTGCTACAGCACCCAAGAGCAATCGTAGCTGCGAAGCGGTATTTCAGGCGATGCAGGAAGTACAGGCCACAGGAGATCTGCCGATCCCCGCACACTTGCAGGATGCACATTATAAAGGAGCAGCAAAATTGGGACACGGAACAGGATATAAATATGCACATGATTACCCGAATGACTATGTGGAACAGCAGTATCTGCCCTATGAATTAAGTGGCAGGGAGTTCTATCAGCCCTCGGGTAACGGCTATGAGGTGAAGATCAGAGAGCATATGGCGAGAATCAAAAAAGAAGCCGCAGAGACTTCTTCTGAAAACAAAGAATCATAAAATCAGGTACCTGATTGCGGGATTAGAACAACTCCGTAATCAGGTATTTGTATATTTCCTGATTTTTTTTCTGCCAGTTGTCGCAGATAGCAGCCGCAGTTTCTTCCACGGGAACGGATAAGGTGATGTCCACCAGATTGATACCGCGGTCTTTTGCTACCAGATGAGCCTCGTATTCACCGGAGGTGGATTTATAATAATCCCCCAGCACAGAGACTTCGTTGCGCAGGGTGAACTCGTTTTCCTGAAAATAGCTGTCAATTTCCTGCTTGATGGTATCACCGATGCGGTTCTCGAAGAAATTCAGAGTTTCCTTGCCCTCGGCAGTGATGGACAGGTGGGTCCGGTTGCGGATCGACTGGGTGGCGATCATTCCGGCATCCGTCAGTTCATTGATGACCTGCTGCAGGGTCAGGAAGTTCGTGTATTCCTTTCCAAGGATAAAATCGCTGAGCTGTGCGGCCGTGAGAGGGAAAGTCACACGGTTCAGCATGTAGAGAACGATAAGTTTATATAAAGTAAGCGGATCTTGTAACATAATGGGATAATAGCCTTTCTAATGTTTATCTTTATTTATTGCTTCATAAAGGTCACCCTGACGGATGCCCTGCTCTTTCATACGGTGGTGCAGTGAGTTTAGTACCTTTCGTTTGTCCAGACTCCATTTCGGAGCAATCAGCAGATCTTTTGGCCCATCACCGGTGACCCGGTGGATCACGATGTCCGGAGACAGGTGGGCGAGGCAGGAGACCAACAGATCCAGATAATGTTCCGGAGTCAGTGCCTCAAATATTCCCTTTTCATAATCCTTTGCCAGATCGGTATTTTTTAAAATATGCAGTAACTGGAGCTTGATGCCAAAGGGAGCAATATGGTTTAAGTATTTCATGGTTTCCAGTACCTGTCGGTCGGTCTCTCCGGGGAGTCCCAGAATCGTATGGACGATAAAAGGGATTTTGAGTGTCTTCAGCTTGGTACAGGCTTTCTCAAAGCAGGACAGGGGATAGCCTCTGCGGATATAGTGGGCAGTCTCTTCGTGGATTGTCTGTAATCCCAGTTCGATCCAGAGGAATTTGTCCGGATATTCGCCTTTTAATTTTGCAAGCAGAGCCAGTACTTCCGGCCCCAGACAATCCGGCCTGGTGGCAATGGAGATGCCGCAGACTTTGGGATGGCTCAGGGCAGAACGATACACCTCTTCCAGATAGGGGAGAGGTGCATAAGTGTTGGTGTATGCCTGAAAATAGGCGATCAGGTCATGACCGGTCACTTTATCACCGAATTTTGCCATGCCTTCCGCAATCTGTTCCTCCATAGTCTTCTCGGCAATGTCCACAGCAAAGTCACCGCTGCCGCCGGAGCTACAGAAGATACAGCCCCGAGTGTCCAGAGTTCCGTCCCGATTGGGACAGGACATCCGGGCATTCAGGGCTATTTTATAGCATTTATGGTGAAACGTATTTTTGCAATAGGAATCCAGAGAGTAGTAGGGCTTGCCGTGCCAGTCTCTCACAATGCTGTCCGAACACATTAGCGGATGTGGCTCTTTACAGCGTTTGCTACAACTTCGGCTACCTGGGGATCAAATGCTTCCGGCATGATATTGTCATCGGAGAGCTTGTCTGCGGGTACCAGACCGGCAATGGCTTCGGCAGCGGCCAGTTTCATCTCTTCGGTGATCTGGGTAGCACGACCTTCCAGAGCACCCTTGAAGATACCGGGGAAAGCGACCACATTGTTCACCTGATTGGGAAAATCACTGCGTCCGGTTCCTACGACACGGGCACCGGCAGCCTTGGCTACATCCGGCATGATCTCGGGAATGGGATTCGCCATGGCAAACAGGATGGAATCGCGGTTCATGGAAGCTACCATCTTGGGAGTGACGATGTTCGGAGCGGAAACACCGATGAAGATATCGGCACCTTTCAGATCATCGGCCAGAGAGCCGGTCTCGTTGTTTAAGTTAGTCACTTCGGTCATCTTTTTCTGCATCCAGTTCAGGCCTTCGGTATCTCTGGAGACAATACCTACCTTGTCACACATGATGATATTGGGGAAACCGTAGGTCAGAAGCAGTTTGGTGATAGCCACCCCGGCGCTTCCGGCACCGTTTACCACTACGCGGCAGTCTTCCTTTTTCTTACCGACTACCTTCAGGGCGTTGATGACACCGGCCAGAACGACGATGGCAGTACCGTGCTGGTCATCATGGAATACGGGGATGTCCAGAATCTCCTTCAGACGTTCCTCAATTTCGAAACAACGGGGAGCACTGATGTCTTCCAGATTGATTCCGCCGAAGCCGGGAGCCAGATAGGTCACAGCCTTGATGATCTCTTCGGTATCCTGGGTGTCCAGACAGATGGGGACAGCATTTACATTACCGAATTCTTTGAAGAGGACTGCCTTGCCTTCCATAACGGGCATGGCTGCGTAGGGACCGATGTTGCCAAGACCAAGAACCGCGCTTCCGTCGGAGACAACGGCTACGGTGTTGGCCTTCATGGTGTATTTGTAAGCAGCTTCCTTGTCCTGGGCGATTACTTTGCAGGGCTCCGCAACACCGGGAGTATAAGCAATAGCCAGATCCTCACGGGTCTTGACGGGAGTCTTGGACACGGTCTCCAGTTTACCGTTCCATTTTTCATGCATCAGTAACGCTTTTTCATTGGTTGTCATGACAATACCTCTCTTATTTTTTGTTTGGTCATTACTTCATATAATCATGGATGATTTGCCGGATACGAAATCCGGACGCTATTCATAATGATATAATAGAATCGATATCTTCGCAAGGATTTAGCACCACTTTTACAAAAAATAAAATTTTTATTTTGGGACTTCCTATTTGGAAAGAAATGTATTATAATGGCTTCAGATGCAGTTTTAATATCTTTTTATTCAACTGACATGTCGAATGTAAATCGGATGTAATTCCCCTTAGTTAACAGTTTTATAGTAAATCTTATTTCCATAGGAGGGTATATGAGAGAAAAATATGAATCACTTGCATTAGTTCAGTTAAAGGAGCTGGCAAAAGTACGTGGCCTGAAGGGAACTTCCACAATGAAAAAGGCAGATTTGGTAGAAGCTATGCTTGCAGAAGATGAGCGCCTGAAAAAAGAGGAAGAAGCTAAGGCAGCGGAAGAGAAACAGGAGGCTGCCAAGAGCGAAGAGGCAGAGAAGCCGGAGAGAACAGAACGCCCTGTCAGACAGGAGAGGAATTACAGACAGGACAGATATGATAGACAGGATAGAAATGACAGAAACTATCGGACAGACCGTACCGAGCGTACGGATCGTGCAGAACGCACTGACCGTTCCGAAACCGGTACAGAGATGGTCGGCGTAAGAAGTGAAGCTTACACCAGAGAGCGTACCTTCAATCCGAATAACGTGGCATACGATGAGAGCCAGTATCCCAAGGAACTGGACAGCGGTATCGAAGCCAGCGGTATCTTAGAGGTTATGCCGGATGGTTACGGATTTATCCGTTGCGAGAATTATATGCCCGGTGAGAACGATGTGTATGTGGCTCCCAGCCAGATCCGCCGTTTCGGACTGAAGACCGGTGATATCCTGAAGGGCAACAAGAGAATCAAGACCCAGCAGGAGAAGTTCAGTGCACTGCTGTTCGTCAAGAGCATCAACGGTTATACAGTGGAAGAGTCAGCCAAGAGAATGGCATTCGAGGATATGACGCCGATCTTCCCGGATGAGCGCATCAAGATGGAGACTCCCGGCTGCAGCGTGGCTATGAGAGTCATGGATCTGGTAAGCCCTGTCGGTAAGGGACAGCGTGGTATGATCGTATCCCCGCCCAAGGCTGGTAAGACCACACTGTTGAAGGAAGTGGCAAAGTCTATTTTGAACGGTAACCCCAAGATGCACATGCTGATCCTGCTGATCGATGAGCGTCCCGAGGAAGTTACCGATATTAAGGAAGCAATCCACGGAGACAATGTGGAAGTGATCTATTCCACCTTCGATGAGCTTCCCGAGCACCACAAGAGAGTATCAGAGATGGTGATCGAGCGTGCAAAGCGTCTCGTAGAACATAAGAAGGATGTCGTGATCCTGCTTGACAGTATCACCCGTCTGACCAGAGCGTACAACCTGGTGGTTCCCCCCAGCGGACGTACTCTGTCCGGTGGTCTCGATCCCGCCGCACTCCACATGCCCAAGAGATTCTTCGGTGCAGCCCGTAATATGCGTGAGGGAGGAAGCCTGACCATTCTGGCCACCGCACTGGTAGAGACCGGAAGCAAGATGGATGATGTGGTATACGAGGAATTCAAGGGAACCGGTAATATGGAAATGGTTCTGGACAGAAAGCTGTCCGAGAAACGTATTTTCCCGGCTATCGATCTGGCAAAATCCGGCACCAGAAGAGAGGATCTGTTGCTGACACCGGAAGAACTGGAAGCCATCAATATCATGCGTAAGGCCCTGAATGGCTTAAAGCCCGACGAAGCTACCGACCGCATCCTTGATATGTTCTCCCATACCCGCAATAATGTGGAATTTGTGAATATGGTGAAGAAGAACCGGTTTATCTAGGCAAGAGATAGAAAATTGACAAAAATTGGAAATAATGGCAGAATATATACCTTTACGATGTGCTATAATTGTGCTACAATTATGACATAAAGGAGGTGCTATTATGCCATTGATCATGCCAATCAGAGATTTGAGAAAAACAAGTGAAATATCCGAATTAGCACATACAAAGCAGGAACCGATTTTTATTACTAAGAATGGCTACAGCGATCTGGTAGTGATGAGCGCAGAACTTTATGAGCGTTTTGCACGAATTCATAAAATCGACCAGGCCATCTGTGAGGCGGAAGAGGAAGTTGCTGCGGGTGCGGATACGATGGATATGGATGTCGCAATGGAAAGGCTAGACAAAAAATATTATGGTTAAATACCATATAAAGTTGTATCCGAGAGCATATCGTGATATGGAAGAAATCTACAGGTATATCGCCATAGAAAAACAGGTTCCGGAAAATGCAAAAGCACAAACAGACAGAATTTGGAGAGCGATAAAAAAACTGGAGACTTTTCCCGGTTCACATCAGGATAGATTAGAGGGTAAGTATGCCGGAAAGGGGTATAAACAGCTTCTGGTCGATAATTATATGGCAATTTATAAGATTGATGAGACTGAAAAAACAGTTTATGTCATTACAGTGCAATATCAGGGGAGAAATATGTAAAAATAGGTCTTGCGTCGTGTAAACTCTTATGGTACAATAATACCGCTGTTTGTGGTTCCATAAGCAGTGAGGATGAGAACAAGAACTTATACACGACATTTTTATAGAGAGGTGAAAGAAATGAAAGAAGGAATCCATCCCGCTTACTACCAGGCAACTGTAACCTGCAACTGTGGTAACACATTTGTAACCGGCTCCACCAAGCCCGAGCTTCACGTAGAAGTTTGCTCCAAGTGTCATTCATTCTACACTGGCCAGCAGAAGGCTGCTGCAGCTCGTGGACGTATTGATAAGTTCAATAAGAAATACGGTGTTAAATAAGATTGCAAGCGAAAGGTTGAGGTATTCTTATCTCAACCTTTTCTTGTCGTATAGGAAACTATGTTCCTATTTAATACTGCATTTATAAGGATGAGGTTTTATGGCTAGAAGAAAGAGTCGTTATTCCGGTATCGGCGGACAGGCCGTGCTGGAAGGCGTTATGATGAAAAATAAAGAGAAGTATGCGGTAGCGGTCCGCAAGCCGGACGGCGAGATTGAAGTGGAAGTGGAGACATATCAGGGTCTGGCTCACGGAGGTAAGTTCAAGGAGCTTCCCTTTATCCGTGGTATCTTTAATTTTCTGGATTCCCTGATCCTGGGAACCAGAGCATTGAATTATTCCGCTTCCTTCTATGAAGAAGAGGAAGGCAAAGAAACGAAATTCGATAAGGCGATGGACAAGATGAGCGGTGGCAACGGAGAAAAGCTGCTGTCCGGTATTGTGACGGTGATCTCTATTATGTTGGCAGTAGGCATCTTTATCGTATTGCCGTATTTCATTTCCTCTCTGTTTGAGAGCTTTATCCGCAACCGCTCCCTGATGGCGATTATTGAGGGTGTGATCCGTATTGCTCTGTTTTTGCTGTATGTATGGGGCATCAGCGCCATGAAGGATATCCGCAGGCTGTACCAGTATCATGGGGCGGAGCACAAATGCATCAACTGTATCGAGAAGGGCAGACCCCTTACGGTGCACAATGTGATGCGCAGCTCCAGACTGCACAAACGTTGCGGCACCAGCTTAATTTTCTTTGTTATGCTGGTAAGTATTGTGCTGTTCTTCTTTATCCAGGTGGATAATGTGGCGGAGAAAGTGATCCTTCGTATTCTGCTGATGCCGGTTGTGGCCGGAATTTCCTACGAGATCATCCGTCTGGCCGGACGCACGGATAATGTGTTTATTAAGATCCTGTCTGCTCCCGGTATGTGGATCCAGCGTATGACCACCAGGGAGCCCGATGAGAGCATGGCAGAGGTAGCCATTGCTTCCGTAGAAGCTGTGTTCGACTGGAAGAAATATTTACAGGATACCTTCGGTTACGAAGTGGATGAGAGCTGGATGAAGGACGATGCATCCGCAGAACCAGAGGATTAAGATGACCTATCGGGAATGCTATGAAAAAGGCTGTCTGGCTTTGCAGACAGCGGGAATCGAAGAAGCCACACTGGATGCGAGACTTCTGCTGGAAGCGGTATGCGGTACGAATCGTAATGATCTGCTGGTGCACGGGGAACAGTCGGTGACACCGGAAGCGGAAGAGAAATATCTTGGCTGGATCGGACAGCGGGCGGAGCACATTCCGCTGCAGCAGCTGACCGGGGAGCAGGACTTTATGGGACTGACCTTTGCCGTCAATGAGCACGTACTGATCCCGAGACAGGATACGGAGATTCTGGTGGAGGAAGTATTGAAGGAACTCCATGACGGAATGCGGGTGCTTGACATGTGTACGGGATCCGGATGTATTCTGTTAAGCCTTCTGCATTACAGCAATGCCTGTGAAGGACTGGGTGTGGATTTGTCTGCAGATGCGCTGGAAGTGGCAGAGCAAAATGCGGAGACGCTTTTGGATGCGGCGAACGCAGATCGGGTTCATTTTTTACAGAGTGACCTGTTTGACAAGGTGGAGGGAAAATTCGAGATCATCGTGTCGAATCCGCCTTATATCGCCAGTGCGGAAGTGGAGAAGCTGATGCCGGAGGTACGGGATCATGAACCCAGGATGGCACTGGACGGTACGGAGGATGGTTTACATTTTTACCGCCGTATCATCGAAGAAGCAGGAAAACATCTGGTGAGCAGTGGAATGCTCTTTTTTGAGATCGGATATGACCAGGGACAGGCTGTATCGGAACTGATGCGCACCGAAGGGTACCGCGAGGTACAAGTGGTGCAGGATTATGCCGGTCTGGACCGGGTAGTTTTTGGAACGTATGTAACAGTTCAGCCCGCACCATTCGTAAAGTCGCGCTGACACGCTTTCCGTCACTTCGTGACTACCTTTGCTCATAAACCTGGCGCTTAGTTCATGAACATATTCGTTCACAAAATCATGCAAGCATGATTTTTGCTCTCCAATATGTTCATGGCTGAACTGTTACAACTTATATTGAGAGGAATTAGTTATGTTTGACAAGTTAGAAGATTTATTGATTCGTTTTGAAGAGATCATGGGCGAACTGCATGAACCCACGGTCACGAATAACCAGGAACGTTTCCGCAAGCTGATGAAGGAGCAGAGTGATCTGACACCTATCGTGGATGCGTATACAGAGTACAAAAAGTGCAAGCAGGATATTGAAGATTCCCTTTCCATGCTGGAAGAGGAAAAAGACGAAGAAATGCGTGACATGATCAAGGAAACTCTGAATGACAGCAAGAAGCGTGTGGAAGAACTGGAGCAGGAACTGAAGATCCTGTTACTGCCCAAGGATCCTAATGATGACAAGAACGTAATCGTGGAAATCCGTGCAGGTGCCGGCGGCGATGAGGCTGCTCTGTTTGCAGCGGAGATCTATCGTATGTATGTGCATTATGCCGAGAAGCAGCGTTGGAAGGTAGAGCTGATCAACGTGGATGAGATCGGTATCGGTGGCATGAAGGAAGTGCAGTTCACCATCAGTGGGCAGGGCGCATACTCCAAGATGAAGTATGAGAGCGGTGTACACCGTGTACAGCGTGTGCCGGAGACCGAGAGCGGCGGACGTATCCATACTTCTACCATCAGTGTGGCGG
>OGNM01000402.1_pt1 | contig 27943 bp, 17 predicted proteins | sample 1573441 | NCBI WGS metagenome assembly OGNM01 (sample SAMEA2581915, study PRJEB24529) | metagenome | biome: Human gut stool | place: China | collected 2011
AGACGACGAAACTCCGGGATTTTATCGGGGACCGGCTTGGTACCGGAAACAATTGTTTGTAGATAAAAGCCAGGAGGGACGTCAGGCAGTGATCTATTTTGAAGGAGCCAATCAGGAAGTGCGATTTTATCTGAACGGTCAGTTCGTGGGAGAACACAAAGGAGGGTATACCCGTTTCTGTTTTGACATCACTTCCCATTTGCGTTATGGACAGGAAAACCTGTTTGCCATTTATGTGAACAATGTCTATAATCCGAATATTCCTCCCTTATCTGCCGATTTTACTTTCTTTGGCGGTATCTACCGGGATGTCTATCTGCAGTTTATGAATCCGGTACACATTGCAACGAATGATTATGCTTCGTCAGGAGTTTATATCCGTACACCCGAAGTGAACAACTCCGCAGCCTCGGTAGAAATTACTACATTACTGACGAATAATACACTCCAACCTGCAGAAATCAGGGTGGAAAATATAATCTGCGATGCGGATGGTAAGGAAGTGAAAAAGACTCATGCGGAAATAAAGCTGGCATCCGGTGAAACAAAGACAGACATCTCTAAAAAGATAAAAATAGATTCGCCCCGTTTGTGGGATATAGACGATCCTTATCGGTATATGGTATATACGCGTATTCTCGATAAGAAAAAGGGTACTTTGCTGGATGAAGTGGTGAATCCGTTAGGCTTGCGCTGGTTTAAATTTGATTCGGAAAAGGGCTTTTTCCTGAATGGCAAAGGACGTAAACTAATCGGAACTGCCCGGCATCAGGATTATTTTCAGAAAGGAAATGCCTTGCGCGATGAGTTGCATGTACAAGATGTACTGTTGTTGAAAGAGATGGGAGGGAACTTCCTGCGTGTGTCACATTATCCCCAAGATCCTGTAATCATGGAAATGTGTGATAAACTGGGTATTGTGACTTCGGTTGAAATCCCCGTTGTCAATGCTGTTACGGAAACTGAAGAGTTTTTGCAGAACTCCGTTGAGATGGCTAAAGAAATGGTACGTCAGGATTTCAACCGCCCTTCTGTTATGATTTGGGGGTATATGAATGAGATTTTTCTGCGTCGCCCTTATACCGAAGGCAAGCAATTGGAAGATTACTACCGCTTTACTGAAAAAGTAGCCCGTGCCTTGGAAGCGACCATCCGCGAGGAAGATCCTTCAAGATATACCATGATGGCTTATCATAATATGCCTCAATATTACGAAGATGCCCATCTGACCGAAATTCCGATGATTCAGGGGTGGAACCTGTATCAAGGCTGGTATGGAGGCAACCTTACAGGCTTCGAACGCTTCCTGGCAGAACAACACAAAAAGTTTCCTTCGCACCCCATGATTGTCAGCGAATACGGTGCAGGTTCTGACAAGCGCATACATTCGCTACAACCGAACGCCTTTGATTTCAGCATCGAGTATCAGCAGAAGTACCTGGAGCATTACCTGCCCGTACTGGAAGAAACGCCCTACGTCTGTGGCGGAACGCACTGGAACTTCATCGATTTCTCTTCCGCATTGCGTGATGAGTCTATGCCACGGATCAACAATAAAGGATTGGTATACTCAAACCGTACTCCTAAGGATATATACTATTATTATAAAGCTGCCTGGCGTCAAGACATTCCAGTATTACATATCGCCAGCCGCGACTGGACACATCGTTCCGGTATACAGCATGGGAAAGAGCCGGTCATATTACCGGTTAAAATATATACTAACCTTCCTGAAGTAGAGCTTTTTATTGATGGGAAGTCTTTGGGCAAACAGAAAACCAAGAATTTTGCAGTAACATTTGAGGTGCCATTCTGCCAAAAAGAACACTTTATCGCTGCTAAAGCAGAAAATAGAAAAGCCGTCCAAGATATCTCTTTTGTAGAAGACGGAATCCGCTTAAACTTTACCCCTATCCCTGCAAATTTAAATGGAACAAATCTACGGGACTTAGAACTTGCCATCAATGTAGGAAGTTATTGTTTCTATACTTCAGACGAAAGTAATCTCACCTGGCTACCCGATCAGCCTTATACTGAAAATGGCTGGGGATATATTGGCGGAGAAAGTAAAAGTAGCCAGATACAAATAAAGAATACCAATGACGGACCTCTATTTCAGACTCTTCGCAACGGAATTGAAGGCTACCGTTTCGATGTTCCCAACGGAGTTTATGAAATAGAATTTCTTTTTACAGATATATTCCGCGAGAATGCAACAACAGTCTACCAATTAGGTCATAATTCTGATGTGGAAAACCGTGAAAACAGATTCGACATAATAATCAATGATCAAACTATCGAAGAAAGCTTTTCCCCTTGTCGCGAAAGTGATTATTTTCATGCTCTGCGGAAAAGATACAATATTACAAACTTTCGGAATAAAATTGAAATACGCTTCTCTGTTCGGAATGGAAAAAGCTTTCTGAACGGTATAAAACTCAGGAAACTTTATTAACTTCAAAACAAAAACACCATGAGAGTCAGAATTAACTTATTCATTATCTGTCTATTACTTGCAGTAGGCCATATTCATGCACAATCTATTTGGGATGGAGCACATCTGCAAAAAGTAAAACAATCATTACATCAACCTTACTTTGCTACCACATATCAAGAGTTGGTAACAGAAGCAGAAAAATTACTGGATGTACAACCTCTATCTGTCGTGATGAAAGAGAAGACGCCCGGCAGCGGAGATAAACACGATTACATGAGTCAGGCACGCTATTATTGGCCCGATCCCTCCAAACCTGACGGTCTACCCTACATCAGCCGTGACGGTGAGTCGAACCCGGAACTGAATAAGCTGGATCGAAACCGTCTTGGAGCAACTGCCCAGCGCGTCACCACTCTTGCACTTGCGTGGTATTTCAGCAATGACGAGAAGTATGCTCAAAAGGCAACTGAACTGATTCGTGTATGGTTCTTTAATAAAGATACGCGCATGAACCCGAATTTAGAATATGCCCAGATGATACCGGGACATCATAACAACAAAGGCCGCTGTTATGGTGTCATCGATACTTATTCGTTCGTTGAGATGCTGGATGCCGTACAACTATTGGAGAAGTCGAAGGCTTTCACACCCAAAGACAGTAAACAACTGAAAGCATGGTTTGGCAAACTGCTGACATGGATACTGAATAGTCCGCAAGGACAGGAAGAAGCTAATCAGGCTAATAACCACAGTACAGCACATGATGCACAAGTTATTGCTTTCGCCCTATATGCAGGGAATGTGAAAGTGGCACAGGAAGTCATCAATGCTATCCCCCAAAGACGTATCTTCACTCAGATCGAGCCGGATGGTAGACAACCACATGAGTTGCGCCGTACCCTTGCATTCGGCTATTCACAGTTCAATCTGTCCCATTTCATCGATATTTTTCTTATGGCTCAGAAGATTGGTATTTCAATTGATAACGCCACATCAACGGACGGCCGCAATTTCTACAAGGCAATGGACTTCTTAGCCCCATACGTTGGCAAAGATGTAAAAGACTGGCCCTACCAGCAAATCAGCGAATGGGATTACAAACAACAAGAATTCTGCAAAGACCTGTATCGTGTTTTCCTGTTAAATCCGGAACGTACAGACTATCTGAAACTTTATAGAGCACATCGCACCATTGATTGGAAGGATCGTTTCAATCTATTGTGGGTAAAACCTGATGATGTAGACAATGCATATGCTTTTGCTTGTGGCCAACTGCAATTTGCCATGAAATGTGCAAATAAGGCCAGAAAAGAAGCTGAGAATCAATGCAAACACCGCGTAATTCCCCGGAGTATCAACAAAGACGGTTCACTGCGAGTGATACATCCGCACGACTGGTGTTCGGGCTTCTTCCCCGGTTCATTATGGCAAGTATATGCTTATACAAACGATGATTTCTGGCGTCAGGAAGCTATCAGCAATACCTGGATGATAGAAGAGGCTAAGTGGCACAAAGGTACTCACGACCTGGGTTTCATGATGAACAATAGCTTTGGAAAAGCTTATCAACTAACAGGTGAACGTTCTTATAAAGATGTAGTATTACAAAGTGCCAAGACTTTGATTACCCGCTACAATGACAAAGTAAAGAGCATTCGTTCATGGGATCATAACCGTGATAAATGGAAGTATCCCGTCATCATCGACAACCTGATGAACCTGGAAATGCTATTCTGGGCTACCCAGGAAACCGGCGATTCCATCTACTGGAAAATTGCTGTAAACCATGCCAATACTACCATGAAGAATCATTTCCGTCCGGATTACTCTTCATATCATGTAGTAGATTACGACCCCGAAACAGGAGAAGTGCGTGCCAAACAGACAGCACAAGGCTATGCCGATGATTCTTTCTGGAGCCGTGGACAAGCATGGGGATTATACGGATACACCATGTGCTATCGTTTCACAAAGAATCCAGCCTATCTACAACAGGCACGCCATATTGCAGACTTCTTTTTTGGCTTACCGAACCTGCCGGAAGACTTTATTCCTTACTGGGATATGAAAGCGTCTGGTATTCCCAACGTCCCCCGCGATGCCTCTGCTGCTGCCATCATGGCTTCAGCCCTGTACGAACTCCGGACCTATGTTTCAGCAGAAGATAGCAACCATTATCAAAGCATTGCCGACAAGATCGTAGATAGCCTCAACAAACACTACCAAGCTGAACCGGATACAAACTATGGCTTCCTGTTGCTACACTCCACCGGACACCATCCGGGAGGTGATGAAATCGATGTTCCTCTCAACTATGCAGACTATTATTACCTGGAAGCATTGGCCAGAAAAGACGCTTTTAAGCAATAATTAATACTTTTTGATATAGGAGTTCACCTTTTTGAGACGTTTGTTATAGTAAACGAACTACTTTTCCACTACTTTTGTAGCACAGAGATTTAGAATAAACTTATAAATGAAAAGACATGAAAAACTTATTCGACATTAAAGACAAAGTGATTATCGTTACCGGCGGTTGCGGTATCTTGGGTAAAAGTATTGCTAACTACCTTGCAGAACAAGGTGCCAAAATCGTAATTCTCGACCGTGTAGAAGAAATTGGTAAGGAACTGGAAGCAGAACTGAATCAGAAGACAGAAGCCATGTTCCTTGTAACAGACGTTCTGAATAAAGAAATATTAGAAGAAAACAAAAAAGCCATCCTGGAACGTTTCGGTACCATTGATGTCTTGCTGAATGCTGCAGGTGGAAATATGGCAGGTGCTACTATTGCTCCGGATAAAACCATTCTTGACCTGGAAGTAGATGCTTTCAGAAAAGTAGTAGACCTGAACCTTTTCGGTACGGTATTGCCTACAATGGCATTCGTAGACGTGATGGCAAAGAATAAAAAAGGAGTTATCGTTAACTTCTGCTCTGAATCAGCTCTGCGCCCTCTTACACGTGTGGTAGGGTATGGTTCTGCTAAAGCTGCCATAGCTAACTACACCCGTTATATGGCTACGGAACTGGCCACTAAATTCAGCCCTGAGCTTCGTGTAAATGCTATCGTTCCGGGCTTCCTGCTGACCAACCAGAACCGTGCCCTGCTGACCAATCCGGACGGCTCTTATACGGACCGTGCAAAGACTATCATCGCCCACACCCCATGCGGACGTTTTGCCGAACCGGAAGAACTGTTCGGAACCATCCACTACCTTATCAGCGATGCTTCCAGCTTCGTAACGGGTGCCTTGTCTGTAGTAGACGGTGGTTTTGACGCTTTCTCTATCTGACACTTACAAAGTGAATATGGAACACTTACGTAGTACAAATCAATAAATCAAGCCCATTCATTATGATATTATGTGAACAAACCTGGCGCTGGTACGGTCCTAACGATCCGGTCAGCCTGTGGGACATCAAACAAGCCGGTGCAACCGGTATCGTGAACGCCCTGCACCACATCCCCAATGGCGAAGTATGGACAGTAGAAGAAATCATGAAACGCAAAGAAATGATCGAAGCTGTCGGTCTGCGCTGGTCTGTAGTAGAAAGCGTACCTGTACATGAACATATCAAAACCCAGACGGGAGAATTCCAGAAATACATTGATAACTATAAAGAAAGCCTGCGCAACCTCGGCAAGTGTGGCGTGAACATCGTAACTTACAACTTCATGCCCGTACTGGACTGGACGCGTACCGATCTCGCTTATGAACTGCCTGATGGTAGCCGCGCCCTGCGCTTCGAACGTGCCGCTTTCATTGCTTTCGACCTTTTCTTGTTAAAGCGTCCCGGTGCTGAAAATGACTACACCGACGAAGAAAAAGCAAAGGCAAAAGCCCGCTTCGAACAAATGACGGATGCCGACAAGCAACTGCTCATCCGCAACATGATTGCCGGACTGCCCGGTTCGGAAGAGAGCTTCACACTGGAACAATTCCAGCAAGAGCTTGATCGCTATAAAGACATCACTCCGGAAAAGTTGCGTGCCAACCTAATATACTTCCTGCAGGAAATCACTCCGGTTGCCGATGAAGTTGGTGTAGAGTTAGTTATCCATCCGGACGATCCTCCTTGTTCCATCCTTGGACTGCCTCGTATCATGAGTAGTGCTGCCGATTTCCAGGCATTGATTGACGCTGTTCCTAATAAGAGCAATGGTCTTTGTCTCTGTACCGGTTCTCTCGGAGTCAGCAGTTCCAACGATCTGGAAGGTATGATGAAACAATTCGGTGACCGCATTAACTTCGTACACTTCCGCAGCACACAGCGCGATGCAGAAGGTAATTTCTACGAAGCCAACCACCTGGAAGGTGATGTAGACATGTACCACGTTATGAAAGCTTTCCTCGAATTACAGCAAAAAAGACAAGTATCCATTCCTATGCGTCCCGACCACGGCCACCAGATGGTAGACGACCTGAAGAAGAAAACCAATCCGGGATACTCCTGCATCGGTCGCCTGCGCGGATTAGCAGAATTAAGAGGTTTGGAAATGGGTATAGCAAAATCTATCCTCAAAGAATAAATTCTCAAACCACATAGTTCAGAATAAAATAATAAGGGTATGCCTAAGGAGAAAAGCACATCTCCGGCATACCCTTCGCTCATTTCATAGAGAACTTAAATCAAAATAGAGAGCTTATATTAAATCACTACAACTCCTTCTGGCAAGGAGACTTACATATCTCTCATCAAGCACCTTCAATCTTGTTGGCAGGGTATAGGTAAAATCAACCTTTCCGCCTGCGTGAATCATCATTACCGGGGAATATTCTCCCGGCTCCAATGTGGGCAGGATCACCAACACCTCTGTGTCAGTATACTTAAACACTCTTTTAACATGTATCAATGTGCCCTTATCGGAGACGGGAGAAAGCCCCAGGTAAATGGTTCCAAGTGAAGACAGGCACAGGTTCTCACCTGTAATGACTACCGGAGCATTAGGAGTAATAGTACCGTCACGCAAACCTGTCAACGGATCATATATCTCCTTAATAACAGGAACATTCTTTCCGAGAATTACCGGATATTCATTTCTTTCCTGTTTATTATGATGCAACTCAGCCACTATTTTTTTTCTATCTTTCCTCACCATTCTATTCCTTTTTAGTTAGTCATTACAGTTTCCTAAACTGCACTACAAAATGACACCACAACCCGTATACTTTTGTGGCAAGAAAAAGAAAGGTCAAGCAATCCGGCTTTCTATATATGACTAAACAAGCTTCACCAAACATATTTTTCGGAAATACACCCTATCTCGAAAAGAAATGTTACGAATTTCGAAACAAGTAAGCTGCCAAAAGCGTTAAATAGACAACAGACAAACCTCTAACTCAAACAGAAGATTATGATAACAAACGAGTTAAATACAGGATTAGTTAATGCTGTCAGAGAGAAACTTCCATCCAAAGAAAATCTTGCCAATACTTTAATGGACATTCTTTATATAGGCAAAGAAGCTATCTACCGCCGGCTTCGGGGTGAAGTACCCTTCACCCTAGCCGAAGCAGCCGTTATATCCCGTAAACTGGGTATATCGCTGGATAAGATGATAGGCGTGAGCTTCCAGAACAATGCCGTTTTCGACATGAACATAGTGGATAGCAGCCAGCCGCTCGAAACCTACTACTCCATCTTGGAAAAGCAGGTGGAGCTGTTCCGGAAAGTGAAAGAAGAAGAGAACTCGGAAATCGGGACTTCATCCAACATTATTCCGCTAACTCTCTCATTGAACTATAATATGCTTTCCAAATTCCGGCTATTCAAATGGATGTATCAGAATGAAAACATAAAATGCAGGCATTTTGAAGAAATGGAAATTCCGCAGAAGATAGTAGATAAACAAAAAGAATATGCCAGTGCGGTAGCCCATATCCGTTCTGTAGATTATATCTGGGATAATATGATCTTCAGTCATCTGGTGAATGACATCCAGTACTTCTGTGATGTACACCTCATATCCGATGAAGACAAGAACCTCCTGAAGGAGGAACTGCTCTCGGTAGTAGACGACCTGGAAGAGTTGGCTGCCCGGGGAAAGAGCAAAACGGGCAACGACATCAAGATCTATATTTCGAATATCAACTTCGAGGCTACCTACAGTTATCTGGAGACTGACACAATACAGCTCAGTCTGATCCGGATATATTCCATCAACTCCATCACCACGCAAGATAGCGAAATGTTCCGGGGCCTGAAGGAGTGGATTCAGTCATTGAAGAAGTTCTCCACGCTGATATCGGAAAGTGGCGAAATGCAGCGCATCCAGTTCTTCAAGCAACAGCGAGAAATTATCGATGCACTATAGCTCCTTTTTTCCGAAAACTGAAATTTTTCAAATAATAAGTGCCTGATTTCGAAAACAGATAGAACTACTATCTGTTTTTTTTCATCTTTCAACTATTTACCTTCGCATTCTTTTCAATCAGAAAAGACTATCGTTTTCACCACATGATTTCAATCACAAAAGTTCCGTTAACAAGCTCTATATTTGTATATGTCACAAATTCGTCCTATGACATTTGATTATTAACAAAAAAGAAAAGGCTATGACCAAAAATTACATTGTAAAAGAGTTGATTAACGAAATGAAAGAGAGAATTCCCCCAGGGCAGAACTTAGCCAATTATCTGACAGATACATTATATATGGGGAAAGAGGCCGTCTACCGCAGATTGCGGGGGGAAGTCGCATTCACCTTTGATGAAATAGCCGTAATTTCCCATAATCTGGGTATTTCCATCGACCAGATTATCGGAAACCATCTATCCAACCGGGTCACTTTCGATGTGAATCTTCTGCATTCACCCAATTTATATGAAAGTTATCATGAAATAGTAGAGCGTTACCTGCGAATCTTCAATTCCATGAAAGGAGACAGTGCCACTGAAGTGTATTCTGCAACCAATACAATTCCTTTTACCTTTTACTCGGCCTATGAGTATCTGTCCAAGTTCCGCCTGTGCCGGTGGATTTACCAGAATGGGAAAGTGAAGACTCCCAATTCTCTGAGCGACATGCATGTGCCCGACAAAATAGTCGCTTCTCACAAGAAATTGAGCGAAGGATTAAAGAGAGCCGGAAAAACCTACTTTATATGGGACAGCAACGTATTCAGTTCTTTTGTAAAAGAGATTAAGTATTTTGCCGGATTGAATCTGATATCTACGCCAGACGTCATGTATCTGAAGAACGAACTGCAACAGTTACTCATCGACCTGGAACATTTATCAGTGAAAGGAGAGTATAGCAATGGACATGAATTGTACATTTACCTGTCGAACATTGATTTTGAAGCGACTTATACCTATGTTGCCAATAAGGATTACCAAATCAGCCTTTTTAGGGTATATTCCATCAATTCCATGGATTCGCAAAGCCCGCAAATCTGTGAGATACAGAAGAACTGGATACAGTCGTTGAGAAGACATTCTACTCTGATTTCAGGTAGTGGAGAGGCACAGAGGATTGCGTTTATCGAGAAACAAAGAAGTATTATTGAGACGTTATAGAAAAAAGGAACACCGAAGTAGTATAAAAATGAGTTGTATCAAGATGCTTTTGAAAAGTATCTGATACAACTCATTCAGGTTTTAATCTACAACAGACCGCACACAGCGATAGCTGGGCCAGGTCGATGTTCCTGCACCTGTCCATGCACTAAATTCATTACGACTACGGGCTGACTCCCAATTATATCCTACTAACCAATAAGTATTATCCCGTGCGGTCAATGCCCAATGCATGGTGGCAATTTTTTGAAAATTAGTTCCCCAGTCTGCCGAAGCACCAAATCCTTGATTATCGAGACTAAGTTCAGTTCCCCCCAGACTAACGATCATATACATTTCGCGCTGGGTAGGCAGACGCCATCCGGTCCCTATACTCTCACACGCTTCCTTTGCTTCTGACCAACTCTTACCGCTGAGACTGGTGTTTCCCACCAGAAGTTTCGGAGCAATCTTATTCATTTCATTACTTGTATCAGGAGTATCACCCGAAGCAAACAGTAACGTAGGATCTACTCCTCCATCCGCATCGCGGGAGACGATAGTAACTCCTGAAGAAGCTACCGAGAGATAGGGATACTTTTTCCCGCTATTTTTATTATCTCTCACACAACGAAAAAAATTAGTGGCAGACCCTGATTTCGGGTATCCTGCTCCAAAGTCGAGTTCCAAATATGCACCTGTACTTCCTTCGGAATAATACGAGGACGACCAATAATTACCTGTCCAATTCTGATACCATCCATATATATTCTGCCCATATGCTTCACTGCTTCCCAACGCATTACCACCCAACGCATCTGCATAGGCAAATGACAGCAACAATTCACTTGCAGTAGGCAAACGCCAGCCATCACCTATATTATTACATATAGTTTCCGCATCAGAAATACTCGCCACACGTCCCTTGTTTTGACCACTCGTAACCAGGAGCCGATTGTCATGCCTGATAGGGTAAAGGTAAAAAAGAGGGTTTCCGGCAGTTGTATAAGATTTTGTTTCAGATACCATCTGAAGGTCAATCGTGCGATAAAATGGGAAATATTCATTCGCTACAGTATGCATCACATTCTTAAATGTTATTCTTATCGTTCCGCTTTTTCCTTCCTTCCATTTTCCGGGATGGAGCTTCAGTCTGAAGTCATATCCACGGTTTACCACATCGTTAGCCTTACCATCATCATCATTATCTACTACAGAGCCCTGATACATCTTCGACTCCGCATTCGTTCTGCCCACAACTATATCGCTATCTGCGTCAGGTCTGAGCAATCCGGTTCCGTCATCACCAACAATGTTCAATTCCTCAACGTTCTCAATTGTCCAGTTATTATTGACAAACAACTGCAAATATTGCTCCGCCCCTAAATGAACTTTATAGGTGCGGCTATTGTCAACAGTGGGATAATACCGGAATGAGAGCTGCAGTTCGCCCTGATTGATTGGCAAAGTAATAGAACCAGTATAACTGCCATCCTTATCATAGAGATAGAAATTGAATATATCCCAACGCCACCACCAGCCAGAGGTACTTGCACTGGTGCCATCGCCCGCAAGCCTCGGATTGGGATGCACTGTAAACGCTTGCACCTTTTCAGTGAATGACCTCCTGCTGTCTCTGTACAATTGTGGAATAAGACCATCTGCAGGATACTGAATCGTGGACAGATCTTCAGATCCAAAAAGCTGGACATTGATTTTATCCACAGAAAACATCACATACACCGTCTGTGGCTCAATAGGCAATTCATCTCCATCAGGATTTCTGATAGGGAAAAAAAGGCCATTTTCCAACACATTCCCATATGCATCTACAAATTTAATGATTCCCGGGTCTATCACTCCCTGCGTCACTTTAATATCGTAAGTTAACCGACCCGCTGTCAGCGTAACCGTTGCCATACGGGTCATTCCGGTAATTCCGTTATTAAAATAAGGAATCCTCAATAGAAGTTGCGTGTCTGCATTCGCAGCCCCTGAGGCCTCGGCCATTCCACCTGTGAAACCAAGCCAATCATTACCTTCCGTAACAGTAGCCTTCCAGCCGCCGGGATTGTCAGTAAAAACATTGATAGCGTAACCATTATTCTGATGTTGCGTCACACTGACCTCCGATTCACCCACACCAAGCATATACTGCCCATTGTAAACCACATCCTTGACCATATCCCGGTCATAATGTATCAACCGGAACTTAAGATTGGACATGACTGTATAGGATGCCAGTGCCTCACTGAAACTTTCATAGCCAATGCCCGAAGCTTCCGTTACGGTGATGATGTATTTATAGTTTCGCTTCAAAGACAGATATTCAACTTCCTCTCCTATCTTTCCGGTTTTTGTGAAATCCACGCGGTAAAAAGTGGATTTACCATTACCAATCTTTCCCTTCACAATCAAGCAAACAGCATCCTTGCGGCTCGAAGCTCCGTCTTGCCCCACACCGCCGGCATCCACTGCAGCAGGTGCTTCGAATGTATAAATCTCCCCGTTGTAGGGTGTGCTTCCATCCACGGAATAAAGAATTGCCTCCCCTTCCCCCATCTTCTTGCCACCGTCAGCCGGAAGGTTCGTAGCATCCGGAGCCGGATCGATAACCTTTCCGGCTGCATCCCATGCCGGAGCAATATATCCTATGGTATTGTAATTGGCCAGATAAACTTCCTCTACTGTGAAGTTAGATGCAGAATTACGAATATCAATACGCGCCAGCATGCGTTTCATATTGATGCCGGTTATCGGGTTCATCGAAGGAGCTATTTTCGCTATTTCCTTTTCACCGTACATAGGAATCCGTGTGTAACCACCAGTCGTCGAACCGTCTGCCGTCCATTTGCCGGTGTGGGTATGGAGCAGTGCTTCCATCGCCTCAACTTTAGTGGTTTCCCCCTTCTTGAATTCCGACGCAATACCGTCAAGTTCCCTATTTGCCACAACCACGATGCATGTCGATTCGGTAGTGGGATAAAGTACGGCAGAGAAATTCACAGTAGAGTTATTATTTGCCAAATCCTGTGTAACTCCCGTGCCACGAACCCATTCCAAAAATACCACAGGTGTTTTTGACGCATCAAATACAAGGACATCTACAGTCTTTATTTCGTCTTCTTTCTTGGCTGTCCCCGCTCCGGCCATTGTGCGCGAAGTCACCGACGGAATATCCACATCAGGAACCGTCAAGGTGAATTGTACTCCATTCCCTGTTTGGGGAGGCATTGGTTCAAAGTCTTCTTGTACACATCCGATAAACCCCATCAATGCCAACAAAGCCGACAAAAGAAAAATCGTTCTGAATATTGAAGTCCTATATTGCATATTTTTATTTCCTTTCTTAATCTATTTCTATATCCTCCATTAGGGTACAGTCAATGTTACTGTCATAGGGGGATTATCACCATTCGTATTGTTTAATGTCAGCGTGGCCGTCTTATCGGATATTGCGTTAGCCTTGAAGTAGAAAAAAATCGTACCACCGGTCGAACCGTGCGCTTCTATCATGGTCTCACGGTTAAGCAAGATATCATCCGGATCATTCACATCGGTTATTTCCCACTCCCACCAGCCAGGACTACCTGAAGTAAAAACGATCTTGCGGCGTTGCATGATTCCGGTCCCTGCATCACTGCTATCCAGTTGTACATCATAATTCATCCATATTCCGTCTCCGCCCCATTGCTGAAGAGCCACCTGATGATGCAGATTACCTGCATTAATATAGCATCTTGTCCACCGTTCGGTTCCTACTCCCGAATCAAACTCAGGCATCACAACACTAACATTATAAGTATACACTCCTTCTGAAAAGGACGTTTGAGTCATGTTGACCGTTACCCACGATTCCATACCATTCTTATCCAGCAATGCACCCGCTGGATAGCCTGTATCCGGATTTGCATCATAATTTGTTTTCACCTCTATATCAACAGTAGCAGCATTACGGGCTGTCTGCACCTTGGTCTGCGACAACTTAAGATAGTACTGTTTGTCGAAAATCACATTTACCGGACTCTCGTCCCACTCAAGGGGAGTGGCTGACAGTTGATAGGTCTCGTTTGATATCGTAAGGTTATAGTTGATATACTCTCCTGACTCCCACGAGTGTGGATTAGCATCGAGAATATCCTTGAGCAGGAATTCCCGTTCACCAAAATTGGTAGTAATAACAATCTTGGCCGTAGCAGGAAAGTCGTCGGCATCAGTGGGTAACATAAGAAACGTGTCCCCCATCAGAACGACTTCTTCGGTCACCGTGTTGTTATCGGCAAGAATAGAAGAAATGTTCCCCGTCGTGATATCGTTCCACACGAAATCAGGCTTGTTATGTTCGGTAGTGGTAGCCGGTATATTGGGAATAGTAAGTTTCCCGCTTTTCCCCACATTTTGGAACTCTATCTTTTCGATGGTTACCACATCGGGCACCGGGTCTACCTTTTTAAACGTGAAGGTAACCTTGGTCAGCGTGTGGTAGAAATGTATGCTCACCCCTTCGCTCCATGCAGGTTCCGATATAGCAGCCAGCACATCAACATGGTTGGCGGCATCGGTGTTTGCCGTATAATTCAGCACCATTTGCCCAGGATTGGAGAAGTTCGCAGTGGGTGCACCGGTTCCACTGTAGGGATACCACGAGAAAAACTTCATACTGGCACCCAGCAGTGCCGGCCAGTATTGTTCGGGCGATATGGTTGCCGTGAGGTCGGGATTCACCACGGCACTTGCATTGAAGTATTGTTCCGGAGTGGATGAGGCAGGCGTCAAAGAGGCAAAAAAGCCGAATGTCTCCCCTTTCAGATCGGTATTTGAAGAAATAACCGTACCACGGGTTCCGGCATTTCCACCTTCTCCGATACGTTGCACGACAATCAACTTCCCACATGGCATCATCTCTTCGCCGATACACGAAAAGAGAATGAACGGAAGGATAGCCGCCATTACAGTCATCTTGATAGTATTTCTAAACTTTATCATCGTAATTTCTTTTCCGACATAAACAAAACATCCAGTGAAATGTATTATAAATCCATATTCAAATCGATGTTTTTTACTTCACCCCAGTCTTCCACCGTTATCGTCAATATCTGAATACCGATTTTCCCTACCCGGGCCGTTATCTGATACACATTATTCCTCCGTATTTCCGTAAAAGGTTGTGCTACCGGGGTCCCTTTATCATCAACTTTTGTTATTGTCTCTATCACCTTCCCAGTTACTCCGGTAACATCCGGAGGTCCCTTCAGGATGTTGGTCATGCTGACGGCCAACCGGTCGGAATAGTCCGGTCTGAACGTGCGCTCGGCAACATAGAACGAACTGAGCAGTTTCCGGTTCTTAGCTCCGGTAGCAGACGAATATGCCCACATTTCCGAGGTTGCCGCTGTCCAGGTTCCCGTTAATAAATCGCTTTGTGATACGTTACCCTTCACTTTTCCATAATTTTTCGAAGACTCAGTATTATCGCGCGTACCATTTGCCTCGTTTCCCATCACAAAATAACTGTCATGCGAGAGGTTATGCAAAGTGACACTGGTGCTACCGGCAGTATATCCGGTCATCGCTCCACCATCTATGGCTTCGAGAAATATATCTACTCGGGCCACGGCACGTTCGATAACCATTTCTACTTTTTGGGTTTCATCAGGTGCTATAGATATATCCCGAATCACTCCTGTCATGGGCATACCAGTCGTAGAAATTATCTGCCCGTCATTGTTCAGTATATCAGCAATATCATAGACCATATCTTGTAACGCCCAAAGACTGGCAATACCATTGAGTTTGCTCGTGAGACTCTGTGGTTCGTTGGCAATAACTACGACCAGAATATCATTGCTGGAAGTCACTTCGAGAAGCTGCGCATCTATATTGGTAGCTGTTCCCGGAGTACTCAACAGGATGTGTTCATTCACATCCAGCCTCACGCCACCGGGCGTGCTGCCGAATACGATAAACCGCATGGAGTTTATCTCCTCCTGTTGATCCACCTCACTGTTGTTCACCAAGTTGATGCTAAGTTGTGCCCGGGTAAGGGCAGGCAACTCGTCAGTCGCATCTCTGCTGCATGAGAACAAAAGGATTGTGGATACCAGACAAATAATATGTAATAGTCTTTTTCTCATTCTTAAATTTCAATCCCATGAAGCCAGTAAATCCAAGTGCCTACCACAAGTCCGATCTGGATAAATTCTCCTCCTCCGGACTTCTCGGTGACAGTGAATATCAGATTCCATTCGCTCTGGCGGTCAAGGTATTCCTGGAAAGGAAGTTCTGTTCCGTCATGACGGGAAGTCGGTCGGGCAATACTCAGTAACTTCATCAGGTCGTAGCTCCATATTTTGGTTCCGGTATCCGCATTTTTTATAATGAACTGGTAATCCCATCCATCCCTGTTGAACAGGCGCATGGTGTTGAGACGTGCGGATACAAACACGTCGGAAGTTTCTCCCTGACCTGTATAATGAGGCACGTAATGAACCGGTCCTTGGTGTGTAGGTTCGTTCTCCCAAGAATAGGTTGCACTTTCCGGTGCCTGAATTTCAAATGTATATTGTGTTCCGTTCTTTTGGCCTTCTCCATACTTCATCAATGCGATATTGAACCGATTGGTGTTGCGTATCAGATTCACCCGGTAAACCTTGTGGTCGGTATTGGATGGCAAATGGTCCACCTCCACCACACCGCTAAAATAGAGATGCTGGAACTCGAAGTCTACAATATCCGATGCACGCTTCAGGGCTACAGTTAGTTGTCGGAGGGTTGTTGTTCCCGGAACCAATTCACGCCCGGCATTGTCCAAAGCATGGAAGTTGTCGGACAAACTACCAACGGTCAACACTTTGTAGTTTCCGAAATCGAGTTCATTGGTCAACGACATACGGTTGCCGCCAATCAGTGCGGTAGCCTCGGCTCTTTTGGAAAAGAGCAGTTTGTCATCGCTACCGAACGCGAATACGTCCACCGATTTCACCTGTGGGTTGAATGCGTCCGCATATTCCATATTATAGTCGAATGCAAATTCCAGCCAAAGTTCACACCGGGGCAAGTCTTCGCGTATAGTGTCACACGAGGCCATACACAGCATCGAGGCGATGATAAGGAACAGCTTAGTTTTTCCGAACATATCTTTTCTCTTTTTAGGGGGCAGCGTTGTTCAACTGCCGTTTATATTGTCAGAGGAGATGTTTAAAGATATTCTGATAGTTTTATGCATCGTCGGACTAATCTATTCATACTATTTAGAGTGCGCAAGGGGGTTCAGTGCTGTTTTTGGGAAGCCTGTCACCGGCTTGTTTTTACTTTTTTCGGCGGTCTGTTCCGCACGGAATATCTATTAAAAAAAGTACAGGGCAGGCAGTCCGCACTACCCTGTTCTTTTTATAAAAAAAGTATATTAAATTTCAAAATTGGTTTGCCAGTATACCCACGGAGCAACTTTAATCTCGAAGTGGAGGTAAGCCCCCAGCTTGTCGATGTCTTCTTCCTCCTCCGGATCTTCAGGACCATCACCAGGATACCACGGTGTACCGTTTCCATTTACTTTCGTCAATGTCAACGTGTAGTAGTTATTACGCACTACACCATATTTTCCATACTCCATATGATCGTTAGCTGCGTTATCATGACGAATCTCATAGTAGTAATAGTTGAGACTATTCTGGTACCAGTAGATACAGCCATCTTCTTTAGTCAATTCACCACCGTTTGCACTAATATTGTCAAGAATATCTTGAGTAAGAGCTGCAAAGCTACCCGGATCATTACTGCCAAGTGCTGTTTTTACCTGTGTATAGAACTTATCGCATGCATTCACCAGGAGTTTCTCCAAAGCGGTTCTAGCATCTTCATTTTTGGCAGCAGCAGGTGTGTAAGCATCCTTCAATTTAGTAAAGTTCTTAAAGTTTATAGAGTTAGTACCATTGGAAAGGCGATACCAGTCATCACCTAAAGTAAAATCGGCATCATCCTTCCAAGGTGCATACTTGCCTTTAATCACCAAACGCGTGGCGGCACCAAATTTCTGATAGTCTTTAGCCATTGTATTTTCGATACAATATCTGTAATTCTCACCTGCAATCGAACTTTCACTAACCCAATCTACTTTAGGTTCACGACTTGCATCAAGTACATTCTTTATAATGCCTGTCAGGTATTCGGTGCCGCTGTTTTTTGTAAAGTTCGGGTCAACCGTGTAGAAGTTACTCTTGTAGAACCCGGTAGTATGGGATGATCTTGTCTTTGTCTTCTGTGCAAAAGGAAATAACAAAGAGTTGTAATAATCAATAGTCCAGTTTCCGAACTCAAACTGACCAAGAGAACTACCAGTACCTTCTTCAAAAGGTCCGATTTCCAACACATTGAGCATAACTTCCAGTTTAGATGCAAGACGCTCTATATCCAGTTGAGCCGGTTTACTTTTTGCCGCATTTAAGGCTTCCTGTTCGGTTTTATAGTCACTGGCTTTAAAGATGTTGCCCGATACATCGAGTAAGCAGTCTGCCTTCCATGCATGGTTATTAGGATCTAAATCGCTATCATCATAGAAACCGGCATTAATCATTGCGCAACCATTGGCGTGCACCACCTCATCTACAAGATAAGAATTATTAGCTTCACCGCTCTTTGTAGTTACTGTTATCAGAGCGTTGATATCATTAAAAGTTGCACCATTCGCAATGTTATCCAGACGTGCCTGCAGCACAGTTCCCGGATTGGCAACCACAAGTAAATACTGGGTATCCGTACTTACCTTAACCGGAGTGTTCGGAGTAGTAATTCCAGCATTTGTTCCAAATTCAGTTGTTCCCAGCACAGTAGCATACTTAAGTGCATCTGCGTCTTTGACTACTACTTTACTTGCGTTAAACGTAATCACATACAGTTCTTTAATTGCACTTTCTTCCGGCAAAGACGGTTGCTCGCCAGAGGCACGTGTTCCCGATGTTTTAGGATTAGTCAGACTGATTGACACATAAGCTACATCATAACCTTTTGTCACCCCGCCATCAGAATCATCATCGAGATCATTTGAACAACTTGCCAATGCCGCAATGGCCAGCAACGACACTAAAATTGATTTAATCTTTAGCATAATACAAACATTTTATTAGAAATTAATAGATATATTTATTCTCTTTGTTACAGCATCAGTTAGTGCTGTTTTATTTATTACTGATTTTATTTATTCTTCTTCTCTATTTCGGCCGCATTAGCCTTCTTTTTAGCTAATTCTTCCAGATTTTCCTTGGCTACACCCAGCCCTGACTGCGCTGCAACCTTCAAATACTTCTCCGACGATTCATAATCTCCTTTCATTAATGATAATACTCCCATTGTATTGTTATATTCAGATAGGCAGTCATCCGGCTTCACTCTTTCCAGATAGCGTTCCGCAGAAATCAGGTCATTGCGTGAAAGGGCTGCGGTAGCCGCATTCATAGCAGCAACCTCACTTTCCGGATAAAGGCGGACTGCTGTCTCAAAAACATCGATAAACTCCTGTGAACCCTTCGGATAGGTATTAGCCACCATAAACATCTCGTTCAAACTCAGATTTTGCGGACGTTTCTTTATCACTTCCTTCGCCTCTTCCAAATTGAAGTTTCTGACATCATAGCTCACCTTACAGATAGCTACGCGCAGACTTGGAAATAATTCCTTCAACATAAGCCGATAGGGCACACCACCACGAAGCTGCATCAACTTCGTTTCCCTTCCTTTTTCAATAGGAACATTCGTGATGATATCCAAAACCTCTTCTTTATAATCCATCTCAAACGTATCCAGTGCCTTCACCAATCCATCCCAGTTTTCACCACCGAACATGATATAGTATTGATTACGCGGGAAATCATACCGGGCAGCCAGATAGTTGCGCAATGCCATAGCACGCCCTTCGGATAAACGTTTGTTTGCAGCCAACGTTCCTTCGGGAGAAGCATAACCTATGATATCCAGACGCTTCACATTTATATTGGCATCAGACTTCAAGTCATCAATCATCGCACGGATTTTTGCCAATTCCTGAGGATTGTTCATGTATTCAGGACGAATATCCACCTTGTTCACCTCAAAGTCCAGAAAACATTCCGCCTGTATATCACGACTCTTTATCTCCTCTACTTTAGGCTCCACGTACGAAAGATGAGGAGTCACCACATACGGCACCAGCATACGTTCGAGCGTAACCTTATCAAAAAGTATGCTCCACATTCATCAGCGCGCTTTCGCCACAACCACACTCATCGCGCTGCACATTCAATCCGGCATCTGCCATCCAAGGCTCATACGGCAATGTATATCTGCAACGGATAACCCCACTTTTCTTCTTCTGATTTTTCTCTATCAGATAAGGTGCCTTATAATTTTTCTTCGCTTTAGCACTCATCACTGCCAGTCTGCGTTCATAAACCAGATACTCGTTCTTTCCTTTGATGGAAACCCGTGGAAGCTCGTAAGTAGTGGTAGGAGAAACTAACTGCGGGATAAGGTCTATCCCATGCGCCGGTTTCACCTTCACATCTTTCATCAGGATATCGAAATCTATATGGACAGTTTCTCCCAATTGCTCCAATCGCACAGGTACTATGGTGATAGTTCCTTCATAAGAACGATCCTGAGCTATAGCTCTATTTACATTCAGGCACAAGACAGCCATCACCAATGTGAAGAATGTCATATTTCTTTTCATCATTCTCATTTTATTTTATTACATAGATAAGTGATACACTTGCTTTTGTAGGTCCCACATAATTCTTACTGGTATCTTTCAATTTAGTGCCACACGTTGCACAAGGATACTTCTCATATATAATACGTGCATACCCCAACCCAAGGGAGGCCTCAATACTCCAGCGCTTCTTCAATATCCATGAGTGCCCTATCGAAACACCACCTCCATACAATTGACCCTGATAGCGCATATTCTGCATATTCTCACTGATAAGCGGCCAGTCGGGTAACCCACCTACATTAAAGTCAACATAGTGAGCATGCAAACCAATAAACGTACGATTGAAACTTTCGCAAAACCAGTAACGAAGTTCGGGTTGTATACCCCAGTGTTTCATGCGAGTATCATCAAACTTCCATGGATTATAATTAACCGGAATATCTAATGTCCACTTACGCGCCAAAGCTACTTCCAAGCCAAGATTCATAGTAGTAGTGGCATCATAAAGAAGATTACTTTTTACAGCAATCTTCTGGGCCTTACTTTCGGCTGGCAATAATCCCAATATGAATAGTATGCATACTAGTATTTTCTTCATGTAATTCTCATTTTTATTTTAAAATCATTCATCGGCCAAATCTGTGTTCCAGCCCGGAACGAACCGAAAATAGCCTAAAATCTCAGTATGCAAATATCGGAGTAATAAGGGAGACAGTAAATTGTATCTATTTCTGTTATAAGCACTAAAAAAGCTAAGAGACTACTATTTAAGTGGTTCTTCAATAGAATAGTTACTAAAACAAAAAAAAGGGAGTCTTCAAAAATTTTATTTTCAATATATGAATATTAAAATCAAAACTGTTTCAATATATGAAACTTATGAGAGAAATAATATCAAATTATTTAATATATGAAAGGACAACAAACCACCACTATAGACAAGTTTTACATACATCAATATACAAGTTTAGGGATTAAACATGCCTTACACACATTTCTAAAGGCTATTACAAGATATCAATACAATTTTTTATAAGAAATAATTTTGTATTAATTACGACATTATACACTTTATATTCTCACCTCCATTATAAAAATAAAATAGGGCGTTAACCTCATGGTCTCGCCCTATCGTTCTACTCTATCCTTGATAATAACTAATGAAAAGAAGAATCTTCTTTCAGCACGTCTATTTTAATTCAAAAGGTACTACACCTTTTATATCCGCTGCCGAAGCAGCAATAATCGCCTCAAACTTACCCGGTTCAGCTACCCAAGTATGCTGAATATCATCAAAGTAACTCAAAGCTTCTTTATCTATAGTAAATGTGACATCTTTCTCTTCGCCCGGAGCCAGTTTCACTTTTTTGAAACCTTTCAGTTCCTTTACCGGACGAGGCAAAGAAGATTTCTTATCGCTGATATATAACTGTACGACTTCGTGACCTTCACGTTCACCTGTATTCTTCACAGTTACAGTAAAGTTGATCTCATCATTAACAGATATTATCTTCTTGTCAGCAATAGGCCTGCTATAAACAAATGTCGTATAAGACAATCCATACCCGAAAGGGAACAATGGTTTCACCTTCTTCTGTTTGTCCGTCCAACGATAACCTACAAAGATGCCTTCATTATACTTCATATCCACTACTTTCTTACTACGGTCAGCGAAATACTCACCTACACTATGAGCCGGAACATCTTCCAAACGTGCAGGGAAAGTGAAAGGTAGTCTACCGGAAGGATTGACATCACCCATCAATATAGCTGCAATGGAACTCCCTGCTTCCGAACCCAAAAACCAGGCCTGCAACACAGAAGGAACTTCCGCAACCCAAGGCATAGCTACGGCATTACCGGAGATATTAATAACTACAAGATTCTTATTAGCATTTGCCAAAGCCGAAATAACATGATCCTGTCCATAGGGTAAATCCAGACCGACACGGTCAGTATCCTCACAATCCTGATTATTACTCTTATTCAGTCCACCGATGAAAATTACATAATCAGCATCTTCTGCAACCTTTACAGCTTCGGCAATCAATTCCTCCGGTGTACGGTCGTCTTTCAAATTCTGACCTGTTACCACACCATTATATTCACCACGGGCATCACCTACGTAACCACGAGCATAAACGACTTCTACTTTATCCCCTACACGCTTCTTAATACCATCTAATGGAGACAACTCACGCTGAACTTTCAAAGAAGAACTACCACCGCCTACAGTCATCATCTTCACAGCATTCTCGCCGATAACGGCAATTTTCTTTGCTTTATTCAAGTCAATAGGCAACAAAGCACCCTTATTTTGTAACAACACAATCCCCTCCTCACCAATACGGCGGGCAGCCTCATAATGTTCTGGAGAAAGCATGGAACCCAGAGGACGGTTCATATCCATTGTTGTACGGAAACTCAGGCGCAAAATGCGGCGCACCTTATCATCCAATTCATTCGTACCCACTTTCCCGGATTTAATGCGCTCCAGATAAGGCATAGCCAGATAATAGTTATCATAAGCGTTGCTGCTGCCATTTGCAAGACCATCCGTCCAACTACCGAATTCCATATCGAGACCATTCTTAATGGCCTGATCCGTATCATGCACACCACCCCAGTCGGAAACCACAACACCATCAAATCCCCACTCACCTTTCAAAATATCATTCAACAAATACTGATTATGGCAAGCATGCTGTCCTTTATAGAGATTATAAGCCCCCATTATGGCCCAAGTTTTACCTTCCTGAACAGCAGCTTTAAAAGCCGGCAGATAGATTTCATAAAGAGCACGGTCGTCCACTATAACATTGGTGGTATGACGGTTGATTTCCTGGTTATTCAGCGCATAATGCTTTACACAGGCAGCTACACCATTTTGCTGTACGCCTTGCACGTAAGGAACCACCATACGAGAAGCCAGATAGGGATCTTCACCCATATACTCAAAGTTACGTCCATTCAGCGGAGTACGGTAAATGTTGACACCAGGTCCCAAAAGAACATTCTTGTTGCGATAACGCGCCTCTTCACCGATACTTTTTCCGTAAAGCAGGGACATATCGGGATTCCATGTAGCAGCCAGACAAGTCAATGCCGGATAAGCTACACAAGAGTCATTGGTCCACCCTGCCTGATCCCACTCATCCCAAAGTACTTCGGGACGGATACCATGAGGACCATCTGTCATCCAATTTTCCGGAATACCCAAGCGGGGCACTCCTGCACTACTGAATTTACTTTGTGCATGTACCATAGCTACCTTTTCTTCCAAAGTCAGCCTTTGCAACGCATCTTCTACTCTTTCTTCGATAGGTTTGGTAGCATCCAGATATACGGGTTTCTGCTGCACCAAGAGTGGAAGAGCAACAGTGAATGCCAAACCGAATAATACTTTTTTCATATGGATAAATAATTAGTTTATTAGTGATTATTTCATACCTAACGACTGAATATACCCTTCCTGCACCACACAGTTCTTCAGTTTGCAAGCCTCAATGAAATCCATCATTGCCTTGCGTACCATCATCTGGTCGGGACGGGCATCCCGGATTTCTTTATAAGATGTGCGTGGAGATTCGGAGAAATAAAGGATATTCGCCCAATTTTCCGGCGGAGTAATACCTACAAAGCTGGAACCATCCATCTTCTTATACGGCCAGAAGGTATAACCGATATTATTCTCACGCATCGTCTGGCAAAAAGCAGCTTGCCATTCGTCCGTGTTATGTCCTATCTCACCCATATACATTGGTAAGTTCACACTGTCGCGGAAGTCTATTATAGTTTGAATATCATCTTTAGTAGGATCACCTCCATAACGATGGCAAGTATACATTATTTTATCATCAAACTTAGAATCCTTGAACGGCTTGAAGTTACCGTTCCACTGAGCGCCACCCAACAGAATAATATGGTTATTGTCCACCTCGCGGATAGCAGCTACCCCTTTCTTATAAATATCTTCCAGTTTACCGTTCAATTCTTCCATATTCGGAAAATACGGAGCGATAGGTTCATTGAAAAGCTCATAACCGAGAATCACCGGTTCATTCTTATACCGGTCTGCAATCTTGCGCCAGATATCGCAATACAATTGCTGGCTGGCTTCACTTTCAAACAACCAAGGATATCCGTAGCTATCATCTATATTATCACCCGTTTGTCCACCCGGAGCATCATGCATATCAAGAATCAGATAAAGATCGGCTTCACGGCACCATTCCACAACACTGTCTACACGGGCAAAACCATCCTGACCGGCAGTCAACCCCATAAAGTCCTCATCCGTGAAAAGCTTATAATGGAATGGAAGACGAATGGTATTCGCACCTGTATTCTTAATAAACTGAATATCTTCACGAATGATATAATTGTCTTTGAAAGCTTTCCAAAACTCAGCAGTAAAGTCGGGTCCTACCAATTGGCAGAACATTTCATTGATAAACCGGGGAGAATTCGTTTTGTTAAACTTAAACATATACCCTTCCGGATTCAGCCAATTGCCCAGATTGGTACCCATGATAAAGAGTTTCGTACCATCAGGTTTTATCAGGTCTTGCCCCTGAATGGTTATAAACTCAGCAAAATCCTGTATTTTTTCTGCCTTTTCACCACAACTCCCCAACATCAGAGAAGCTGCTAAAAGGGATGTACCCACTAAAATCGATTTCAACATGATATTCTAATACTATAAGATTATTTCTTCCAGCGATAAGAGGCTACTGCTTTGGCAGGCACCACACAATCTACATAATTCTTTCCATCCGTTACAGTCAGGCGAGTTTCCTCATTTCCCTCATTCAAGAGTACAAAAGCAACGGTTCCATCGGGATTTTCAAATGCAGAGTACATTAATCCTTTCTCGTCAACACCTTTACTTTCCACACGAACTGCACCCGGTTTTACTACGGACGACAGATGCCCGATAATATAATAATGAGAATTGTAAGTCATCGTCTTATAGTCCCCACGATTAATATCAACAGCTCCGTAGCAGGTTTTACAACCACCTTCACGCCAGGGTCCACGTTCATCGTCCAGCATCAGATTCCAGACAATGACGCCTTTACACCAATTGTTTACCGTACCAAGAGCCACCTCGCGCATATCCTCCATCAAACGCCTTTCCAGGTTGCGTCCGTCATTCCACATGCCGATAGAAGTTTCCGTAAAGATAAGTTCTTTATCGGGACGTTTCTGCTGAATGTTATTCAATTCCTCACGTCTGCCTCCATAGTTGTGATAAGCAGCTCCGGTAAGGAAAGCAGCAGCCACTTCATCATCATACATTCTAACAGGATACTCCTGCTGATCGGCCATATTATCATAGTTGTAATTATGGTCGAAAGCATAAATCTTCGTATCCAGTCCGGCAGCCTTGAAAGCAGGACCGAGAGCATCGCGGACAAAAGCTTGTTCTTCTTTCCAACCCATGAACAAAGAAGCAGAATTACCCCTATTTAACGGTTCATTCTGTGGAGTGACGGAGTAGATTTCAATACCTTCATCACGGAATGCCTGTATCCACTTCACAAAGTAAGTAGCATAATCAGAATAATAATCCGGATTCAATTGTCCGCTTGTCCAGGAATCAAATGGTTTCCTTTCTTCCAGGTTATTCACCTTCATCCACTTGGGGCATGTCCACGGAGAACCTAATATTTTGATAGTGGGATTAAGAGCAAGAATATCTTTTAAAATAGGTATTACATATTCTTTCTCTTCAGTTTGCAGAGCGAAATTCTCAATTCCTTTTGTATCGCAACAGGTATACTCGCTCAGTGAAAAGTCGGAACAACCAATAGAAATGCGGATATAACTAAATCCCAGCCCATTTTTATCAAAAAACGTTTCAGTCAGGAATTTCGTACGGTCGGTCGGTGTCATCTGCATCAGATTATAGCAGGTAGAACCTGTAACAGCAGCTCCGAAACCATCCATCTCCTGATACCGCACCGTAGGATTTATAGTGATTACAGACTCAGATGCAGAGACTTTGGAAAGCTCTTGAGTAATGTGGTTAAAGCTTTGCTGCCGATCGGCAGTCGTAATGTAAACTTCCGCTTTGTTTTTTCCCGGAGCATCCTCACCCAATGAACCGGAAGTCCCGGCACAGGTTGTAGTAGCAACCAACAAACAGCATCCTAATAAAAGAGGTAATTTCAAATTCATGGTATGTTTTTCAAGGGTTAATTAATCTCCCCCAAAGGTAGGCAAGATAAAGACATTACGTACCTCCGCATTATGAATATGTGGATAAGATGAAATATACAGCGAAGATAACCCTCTAAAGAACAGGCAGATAAAAATCAATAGAGAAAGTAAAAAAGTGGATAGGAAATAAGGTAATGACGTATGCTTAGCGTATCTTCATAACGCATGTTTCAAAGTCATCACGCGAAACACAAGCTTTGTTTTTCACTTTGGCGCGGTAATTATAGATTGTATTGACGGAGTAACGGAGAAATTCGGCAATCTGCGAACTATCGTCAATGCCCAATCGGATTAAAGCAAAAATACGTAATTCAGTATTCAGAAGTTCGCCTTTGCGGAGTATGATCCGCTCTTCCGGTTGAAGCAGTTCATTGAATTTTCCTACAAAATCAGGGAAAAGGTGCAGGAAAGCCGTATCAAAGTTCCCATATAATTCTTTCAGATCCGTGTCGAGCACATCTCGTGAACGTACCATTTTCAGGAGTTCTTCCATCTGCCCGCCGATAAGCTTCTTGTTTACCATGCGCCGGTAAGCATCCAGTCGGTCGATGTAGGTAGAACAGAGTTTCAGGAAGCGCCCGATATATTCTTCTTTGATATGATTAGACATTTGCAACTGTTCATTCGCCTGCTCCAAATGAGCCCGGGCGACAGAGAGATGCTTCATCTGCCTGTAAATCCAGACAACAGCTACGACCAACAGCAGAGATAGAATACTAATCATCCAGAGATAAAAACGAAGACGTTCATTCTGTTTCTCCTGCATAGCCTGATAGGTAAGATCTATAAGCGATAGAATGCCGGCTGTCTGCAAACTGCGGCTACGGGCATTGTAATGATTGGTTTCATTCCACGAAAAACGGATATAGCGATAAGCACGTTCGATGTCTCCTTCCTCATAGAGCAATTGTGCCAAAGTCCACAGGGAGGCATGGTCTGTAATCGCAAGGCGGATATCCGTCAAAGCGGACAAAGCCAGATAATATTTTGCTTTCTCCAGGTCCCCCAGGCGATGATACAGCAAAGAACGGTGATACGTTATCAACGCATACTCCGGAGTATCGGGGCGCACACTTGCCAAGCGGTCATCGTTTA
>OGNM01000408.1_pt1 | contig 27733 bp, 19 predicted proteins | sample 1573441 | NCBI WGS metagenome assembly OGNM01 (sample SAMEA2581915, study PRJEB24529) | metagenome | biome: Human gut stool | place: China | collected 2011
TTATGCCGGATATCTTGATGTTCCTAATGTCGTATTTTGGAAACAGGAATGTCTGCTCCAGGAATATCTGCCGAAGCTGGACAGATACATTGTTCTCAGTGACTATGATAAGCGCGATTACAAAAAATTTCTGGATATTGATACAGAAGTTAAAATTAATCCCCGAAGCTTCGTGAGTGAGAGAAAATGCGACCCAAAATCCAAGCGTTTCCTTATGGCTACACGATTTGTATATGCCAAGGGTCTTGATCTGATGATGGAATCTTTTGAAGAGTTCTGTAAGCAGGATGATGAATGGCAGCTGGATATTATCGGAGCTGGTGATCTCTGGAATCAGATTGTGGCGGATGCAAAGAGACGTGGTATTGAGGACAGAGTTAATTTTGTCGGTTATACAAATGAGCCGGAGAAGTATTATCTGAATTCTTCTGTTTTCCTTCTTCCATCCAGATGGTATATCCGGCTGAAATGCTGTTAATCGCTGTCAGTAAATCCATCGGCGCATTCTGTGTACCGGCTGCTGTTGACTTTCCGGATGGAGATACGTATAAATCACCTTTTGTCTGTTCCGGTTCTGACGGAGTTGTCGGTGTTTCCGGTTCAGACGGTGTTGTCGGCTGCTCCGGCTGTGTCGGTTCTGTCGGTGTCACAGGGGTTGTCGGTGTTTCTGACTGCTGTGAAACAGACATATAATACAGATTACCTGTACTTTCCTTTGTAATTTCGTGGCTGCCTGCCTCAATTTCAAGACTTAAAATACCGTCTGTCAATGTGTAAACAGTTCCGTCTACCTTGATGTCACTGCTGTTCTTCTGATTGAAAACCAGTACCAGTTCTGCCTTGGCTGTTGTTGTAAATGTAATCTTTGTCTTGCTTTCAATCTTTAAGCAGGTATCTAACGAAAGTCCGTTATAACTTACTGTGCCCTTATTGGAAGAAAGTTTACCGGAAATCGTATAGAAATCACTGCTTGTTCCGTCCGTTGAGAAATTATGTACCTTTGCAGTTGTTTCTGCCGGTGCTGTTGTCGGAGCTTCTGTTGTACTTTCAGTTGCCTTTGTTGTAGCTTCCGTAGCCTTTGTCGTGCTTTCGGTTGCTTTTGTCGTGCTTTCAGTAGCCTTTGTCGTGCTTTCGGTTGCTTTGGTTGTAGCTTCCGTAGCCTTTGTTGTGCTTTCAGTTGCCTTTTCGGTTGTGGACGGTTCTACGTCTACACCTTTATAGCCGCCGATTGCAAGAACAGAGGATTTGTAATTAACAACCTTTGCCTTTAAGGCTGTATCAACGCTGTAATTGGTATCATCGGATTCCTGGAATGTCCAGTCAAAGTCACCGCCATTCATACGTCCTGCATATTTTGTAACAATTGACGGTACATCCTGCGGATCATCAATATCTTCTTCTGCTACGCCTAAATCATAAGCACTGCTTGTATCAAAGTTATTGTACGTTGTTGCGCCCGCAACGGTCTTATAAGAAGATGGCACGGTTTCTTCTCTTGAAGAAGCAAGATAAGCATCAAAGCTTACTGCATCCGCCTTGGCTGTTCCGGCATCGGAATTGGCATAAATTAAGCTTGAAGCACCAACTGTAATATTGTTGTATGCCTTAATCATACCGCCGTTTTCACCTGAAAATGTACCCTGTCCTAATGCATCTGTACCCTGCATTGAACTCATCATCGGATTCTTGCAGTTTCTGTAGTAGTTTGCTTCTACAAATGCGGAGCTTCCCTTGGTTGTTCCGACACCGTACTTGGCATTGCCGTCAAAATAATTATTGTAAATATGGACTGAGGCAACTCTGATTCTCGGATGACGGGAATCAGAATGATCAAACCAGTTATGATGATACGTTACAAGGAATTCTGCGCTGTCACTCATACCGCATAAAGAGCATTTTCCGGAATCCCAGAAATGCACATACGATACGGTTACATTGGTAGATGCACCCTTAATATCCACAGAACCATCACCCTTTGCCTGGTCTGAATCACCACCTGTTGAGCCATAGAAAATATCCATATTGTGAACCCAGATATTGCAATTCTTTGTATCTAAGGATATACCATCATCCATAAATGCCATTACTGCAAAATTTCTGAATTCCACATTTCCACTGTTTCTTACAAGAAAACCAAATCCCTGAACAGCTGCGTCTTCACCGACACCTTCGATTGTGATATTCATTTCGGTGTAAGCACTCTTACCCTTCAGCTGAATACCTTCTGCTGAACTTGAAAAATGGTCTACATCATCTGCCGTAACACAGCCTACGATACGAAAATCAAGCGGCGAAGTATCTTTTGTTCCTGCGCTCTGCTTTGCATCTAAAATTGACTGGAAACCTGTTACTTCCTTGCCGTTTACAACGGCCGTACAGGTCTTTGCTGTTTCCGGTGTCACATAAATCACCTGTGCATTCTTCTTTAATGTACCGTCATCATTGTAAGCACCTGAACCCGTCTGAAACTTTGAATTTTCAGAAAATGCAAAGCCGCTTCTGTCGTACTTTTCAACCTCTAATGAAGAAGTTGATTCAGAAACCGTCTTTCCATCCTTTAATACGGCTGTTACCTTCATCACATAGCTGCCCTCTTTTAAACCGAGTGCATCTGCTCTCCAGTAATCTGCGTACTGACGGATTAACGTATCGTCAAGCTTCTCATACGCATCATCTGATGCGGAAGCCTCCTTTACATATGCGACATAGCCTTCTGCATTTTTAACAGGCTGCCATTCCACATATGCACTTTCCAGCCAGCCGGACTGTTCTGTCAGTGTCAGACCTGCTGCCACCGCTTTTACTTTTCCTGCAAAAGCCGGTGTCACTGCTGTTATTACCATGGCTGCCGTCAGCACATAGGAAAACAGCTTTTTTACTTTGCGATTTGTTTTCATTTTCATAAACACCTTCCCTTCGTTTTAGTCATCGCAAGGGTAATGGTAGCATACTCTTATTTTTATGAAAATGAGACTTTTGGCATATCTTTTGCCAATTTATTGTAAATCTTTTCCTATATTCTGTATCTTTTGACCGTTTTTTCTGTATATTTTTCAAAATTTCTTGTATTGTCATCTGTACATTTATTTGTATTTACAGCCCGGACGGGTATTTACCATTTTTTTGACCTCATTCCAGCTTCTGCAAAAACGAAGCAGTTTTTTATTGACTTTTTTTCTGCAATACGCTTCTCTTGAAAGGCTGTTGAGCCATCTTGACTTACAGACACGCACTGTTTTCACGCTCCGGTTTCATGTTCTTTCTATATTATATGATATCAGGGTGCTATGTGCCAGTGGCACATGTTTAGCGTCAACCAAAGCGTAACGTAGACGTAGGAGTGCGTAGCACGGAATCATCCATAGATATCATAGTTGAGGGCTTTTGCCCCCGATATCATTATATGCAGTATTACCGCTTGGCAATCAGTTTACAGATCGGATTGCCCGCCTTGGAAAAACGTTCCTCATATTCTGTCATGACGTTTCCTTCATTTAAAGCTGCATCGTGGTGTAAATCATATGTACAGGCTGTCAGTTTCCATTCCGCCTCTTTGACTTCTTCCACGGAAAAATCAAATAAATCCTTGTTGTCTGTTTTAAATTCGACCTGTCCGTCCTGTTTTAAAATGACGTTATACCGCGCAAAAAACTGGCGTGAAGTCAGACGTCGCTTTGCATGTCTGTCCTTTGGCCACGGGTCTGAGAAATTCAGATAAATACGGTCAACTTCTCCCGCACCGAATACTTCGCAGATATTTTCTGCATCCATTCTGATAAAACGCAGATTCGGCAGCTGCAATTCTTCCTGTTTTTCAACGGCACGAAGCAGCACGCTGGAATATTTTTCGATTCCTACATAATTAATATCGGGATTTTGTGCGGCAAGTGTTGAAATAAACCTTCCCTTGCCCATACCGATTTCAATCCGCACCGGGTTGTCATTGCCAAACACTTCATGCCATGTGCCTTTCATGCCTTCCGGTTCTGTAAATACATATTCATTTTCTACCATCACTTCCCTTGCACCGGGAACATTTCTAAGTCGCATATTTATTTCTCCTAACTGAATGATTTCGTATATTGTGTGCCATGCGGGGATGATTTGTGCAAGCACAGTTCTGCCCTCTACCCGCACTCGCGAATTCGCGCTGATGCAGCCGCTCTACTCGGACGCTCGCCTTCGGCTTTGCTGGTTTTCGGCTACCTTCGCCGTGCTTGTCCGGGAAAGCTTTCTGCTTTCCCGGACTGTCGGGCATTCGCCCTATCGGCTAAAATCGTCTAAAAGTGCTTTGTGCAAGCACAGTTCTGCTCTCTACCCACACTCGCGAATTCGCGCTGACGCGCTCTGCATTCTGCTTCGCAGAATATTCGCTCGTTAATAACGCAAGAAAAGGAAATGTCTGCTTCGCAGCCGCTCCCTTTTCTTTTGCGTTTATTATATAATATTCCCCTATATTTACACAACTACTACTTTACAGAAAGTTTTTCTTAGCGTAAACTAGTAATTAAACGATTTTAATTGAATTTTTGTTATATGGAGGTTTTTATGCGCAGCAAATGGATTAACAGGGTGCTGTCTGTTGCTTTACTTTTTACAACATTGACCGCTTCGGTTTCTTATACATTTACAACAGCTTATGCAGAGGAGGCAGGGGCTTCTACACAGCAGTCTGCACAATCTGGGGTTTCATGGCCGGAGGCACCGGAAATTTCGGCGGGGAACGGGATTTTAATTGATGCCGATACAGGGGCAATTCTTTATGAAAAAAATGCCTATACCAAGTGTTATCCTGCAAGTACCACAAAAATTTTAACCGGTCTTTTAACCGTGGAAAACTGCAGTATGGACGAAACTGTTACTTTTTCACGTGCCGCAGCCAATTCGGTTACATGGGAAGATTCTAACCTTGCAACAAAGGTCGGCGAACAGTATACGGTTGAACAGGCTTTGTACGGACTTTTACTGTATTCCGCCAATGAAATTGCCTATGGTCTTGCAGAGCATGTCGGTGGTTCTTTGGAAAATTTTGTAGAAATGATGAATGCCCGTGCAAGAGAACTGGGTGCGGTAAATACCCACTTTGCCAACGCAAGCGGTCTTTATGACCCGAACCATTATACAACGGCTTACGATATGGCAATGATTGCCCGCGGCTGTTATAACAACTCTACTTTCGTCAATATTGATTCGACAGAAGATACGTACACCATCGGACCTACAAATCTGACCGGTGAAAGCCGTACTTTCCGTCACAGACACCAGATGTTAAAAGGCCGTCCGATGTATTATGAATACTGCAAAGGCGGCAAAACCGGTTTTACGGACCAGTCCGGTTTTACACTCGTAACCTTTGCGGAAAAAAATGATATGCGCCTGATCTGCGTTGTTTTTAACTGTTCCGATTCCAATATCCGTTTTACGGATACACGGACACTGTTTGACTGGGGATTTGATAACTTTAAGAAAATTACCGCTTCAAGCGATACCATTTCCTCTTATTTTTCGGGTTCAAATTATTATCAGTCTGCTGTATACAGCCGCTATCCTGAAAATTTCAGTCTGAGTGCTTCTACGCTGACCATTCCAAATCATGCGAATGTAAGCGATATTACGCTGGCGGTCAATGAAAATTACACGCCGGAAGAAATTGACAATGCCTATACAACAGGTATCCGCTTTAAATACGGCGATAACACGGTTGCCACTTCTTTACTGACATTCAGTAAAGGCACGGCACACACGGATAACCGTCTGCCGTATCTTTCACAGGATGCTGATACTGAAACGATTCAGCCGCGCTGGTGCTTTTCTATCAGCATCTGGGTAATTGTGGCAGTCTTTGCCGCCGTTGTCATTCTTATCTGCTTCATTAGGGATTATCAGATGTCCAGACGCCGCAGCCTGCACGCACGCAGACACCACAGACGCCGCCGGTAACAGCTGTAAAAAAATATTCAACCAGCTTTATTAAACCAAAAAACACCTTACAGGGTGCTTAGCCTGTAAGGTGTTTTTTGGTTTTTCCGATATACTTTTGCATTCCGCAAATATCTTATTGGATTTATCTTGTATTTGCCCTGTTGTATATCATATTTTGTATACTGTATCCGCTATACGGTATATCCTCTGTTTCCCGACGTGTTTTCAGCGATTTCGGTTGAAGTACCCATATTAGAATACGTCAGTCCCGCATAGACCTGTTCGGCATTGCGCATGACCGGACCGGTTGTATCCTGTCTGCTGACCTCATAAAATGACTTCCGAAGCTTTGAAAGCATGGAAAGCACTGTATCCAGTACCGTCACATCATGCCCTGCATCTGCCTTTACAAGAAAACGCATCATGGAAACATATATTTTAAACAATTCCTTTGAAATATCATATTGCATATCCAGACTGCTTTCCAGCTCATCTACGACACGCTTCGCCCGCTTTAAGGACGCATGATATTCATCATCGTTTTTCTCCCGGTACGCCGCCTGCGCATCCTGCACCGACTCCATTGCAATATCATATAAAATAACAATCAAATCCGACTTTGATGCCTGTGACACCCGGTAAGAATACGTTTTAATCGAATCACTTTTCATAATCTGAAACCTTCTTACTGAAGAATCTGAAGTACGGTTGACGGTCTTTCATTGGCCTGGGCCAGAATAGAAGTTGCCGCCTGTGTCATAACATTTAATGAAGTGTATTCTGTCATTTCTTCTGCCATATCTGTATCGGTCATGGTTGAAATGGCTGATGTCAGATTTTCAGACGCTGTTCCTAAGTTGTTGGTTGTATGCTCAAAACGGTTTTCGTAAGCACCCATCTGGGAACGGACACGGTTTGCATAAGCAACAGCCGTATCAATGGTATCAATGGCTTCACTTGCCGTAACCGATGTCATGACATTTAAATTTTCTGTTCCGAGCGTATAACTTGTAACTGCCGGAATGTCTATCAGAATCACCTGATTTTCATTGGCACCGACATGAACGCTCATCGTTCCCACATCTGTTACTTCCTGTGTAACCTTTGCAGTCTGTGTGCTTGTTGCCGTAGACTTATCATCTGCTTTTACTGTATCAGAAAACTGTGTACCTGCCACATTTGACGGTACATCCGTTACAAATGTTCTGTTGTTGACATCCTTTACCGTTACTCTTGTGCCGCTTGTTGAAATAACTGCGCTGTCTGCAAATCCCACACGCTTGCCGTCATTGTCCAGAGTAAATTCGGCCTGTACGTCACTGCCTTCTGCATACATGCCACCATTTGTTGCTGCTGTGGCAATTCCAAGCATATTTGCTAACTCTGCATTGCTGCATGTGATATTCATGGTTTTTGAACTGCCGCTTTCTTTTGTCATAAATACAATATTATTACCGGCATAGCTTGTCTGCGGTTCATAGCCTGCATAATCTGTGCCGTTTACCTTTGTATCGTTTGTGGCACCTGCCGTAATTGCAAAAACACGTCCGCCAATCTTATCCGCACCGTCAACCAGCTTACCCATAATGCCTGCGAGTGTATCTCCCTCGGAAATTTCAATCCCATAGCCGTTCATGCTGATTGTTCCTGCCTGCTCCTTTGTAACCGTTGCAGTATCACTCATGGTAACCGCACCGTTACCAACCACAATTGCCTGTCTTGCATCCTGTGTAATGGTAATGCCATAATTTCCGGCCACAAAATTATCCGATACTTCAATCTGATTGACACCTTCATAATTAGAGTAAACACGTCTTGAAAGATTACCACTGATTAAAGTCTGTGAATTAAATTCCGTGTTGCTTGAAATTCTGTCGATTTCTGAATTTAAGCTGTCAATTTCGCTCTGGATTGCACTGCGTTCATCAACGGAGTTTGTTCCGTTGGCTGCCTGTACAGACAGCTCCTTCATTCTGGCAAGCATGCTCTGGATTTCTTCCATCGCACCTTCTGCCGTATGCAGTACGGATACACCGTCTGCCGCATTGTTATCCGCCTGATTTAAACCACGCAGCTGTAATCTCATTTTTTCGGAAATTGCATATCCTGCGGCATCATCTGATGAACTGTTAATTTTATATCCTGATGAAAGTCTTGCAATCGACTTTGTTAATCTGTCCTGTGACTTCTGCAAAGCATTGTTGGAAACAATCGCAGAAACATTTGTAGCTATTCTCATTGTCTATACGTCCTTTCTGTTGTCTGAATAAAACATCTGTTGATTATATCGGTTTATTTCTAAGAAACCATAAGCCTGTTCCATAAAATTTCACATTTGCCGGTTTACGCTTATGCATTTTCTGTCTTTCCCGCCAAAGCATATACTATCGTCTTTGCCGCCTTGTACAGTTTATCGGATGCCACGCTTTCTGCCGCTTTATCATACGTTACACGGCGTACAGTACGGATATCCTGACAGTGGACTTCCACCTCTTTGAATCCGTTGTTTTCCTTTAGTTCTTCTGCCGCCTGCTCCAGTTTTTCGGAAAGCTTATCGGCGCTCGTATCGGAAATGCCGTATAATTCGGCGCTGTCACTGCCAACCTTTGCTTCTACGGAAACGGTTCCAAGCTCCTGCGTATTTAAGTGAACTGAAATTCTTCCCTTTTCTTTGGCATCCTGTACCAGTGTCAGGTGAATCATGCCGACACCTTCCTCTGTCACCATTGGAATCCGGTAATCATGTCTTTGGCTTAAATTGCGGATTAACCCGATTTCCCTGTAACGCATTCTCAAATCGCGGATTGTTTCGTAATCCTGGTTGTCATCTGCGGCAACTGCCGTTTCAAGGTCTTTTGCGGCATCCTCTTCCAGATCATCATACGCTGCTTCGAGTGCCTGTCTGTCACCTGACTTTTCTAAAAATGTCTCTGCTTTTGCAGTGTCTTTTTTATCTTCACCAAATACACTGTTATAATAGCCTGACTGCATAATGTGTTCCATTGCAAGCACCTGATTGACCGTTACCGGCTGTTCATTGTCTGTCAGTTCTTTGATAACCGCCTCTTCCATGGCAGATGAACTACGCAGTGTATTTAAGTATTCATCATAATAAGCCGCTTCTGCATCTTCATCATAAGCTGCCTCAATATCCTCGCAGAAGGCTTCAACCGAATGTTCGTCAATCGGCTGTTGCTGTTGTACCGTCTTTAATGAGAGCGGTGTCACATGCTCCCCTGTTGTTTCAAATAAATTACCGAAATAATTCACCTTTTCCTGAATCTGTGGAATTGCTGCCTCATCATCTATCGTATAATCCATGCCTGCGGCACGTCTGCTGTTATATGCCTTGCACAGATTTTCCATGGTGATTTCTTCATTCTGCTTGACCAGTGTTCCGATTGCCGCTCCGGCATCCTTTGTAAAAATGTTCATCATCTTGTAAATGCCGATAAACTGGTTTCTCTCCTGCGCACTGATACCGTCAGTCTGATCTAACTTATATAAAAAGCGGCTGTATTTTTCCTCTTTATCGTTATCCTGCTGTGCATTCATTTCCGTCAGGTATGCATTGACCGTATGAATGTCTTCTGTCATCGGATTGATATTTTCACGGATCATCGCAAGTGCCGTTTCCGGTTTCATATTCCGAATCAGATTTTGAAGGGTGCTGTGGATTTCCTTGATATTTTCAACACCTTCTTTTGTAATCTCCATCTGATTTTCCGCAAAAATACGGACTGCATCACGGTTTGCCTGTGTATTTTCAAGATTCAGTTCCTTTAAAATGTCTTCCGTGCTGGCATCTACGGCTTTTTTGAGCGAATCGCCAAGGTCCTTACGCACTTCTGTTCCGACTGCCCTGTATTCCTGTCCCGCCTGCTCAAACTGCTGTCTGAACGCACTTCCCTTCTGCGCAAAGTCGGCAATCGTCATCACTTCATTTTCGGCTTTTTCTTTGACAACCGCTCCCATTGATACATCCGGTGCATATTTAATATCATGCAGCGCGCGCTTGACCTGCATGACCGTCTGGTAAGACGATACAATCATATTCATTGTGCTGTCTGTTCCGGAAAGTCCTGCCACTGCGGCCTGTGTCTGACCTTCAAGGCTGTTCTGTGCTGCGCCTGCCGTTCCGGCTGTCTGCTGTGCCGTACCACCTGCCGTATTCTGCTGTGCCTGTGAATCCTCAGCGTAGAGTGCCACCGCCTGATGATACGCATCAAGCTGTTCAATAAGACTTGCAATCGGCTCGGCATTTAAATTGACCCCCTGTTTTGCAAGAAACAGTCCGGCATCGGCAGTCATTAAAATACGAATCTGCTGTAACTGCTCGTAGCGGTCATAAACCTGCTCATTTTGATAATCCTGTACATTCTCCTGCACAAAATCCATGGTGCTTTCTTTGCTTCCAATCTCAAACTGAAAACGGTAAGAAGCCGCATCGACACTGTTCATTGCATTTCTTAAATTTTCAATATTAAATGTTTCATCATTTTCCGTTACATAGGCCACATGGCGGATGTCCGCATTATATACGGTACTGATTGCATCGGCAACCGTCTGATACGTTCCCGTACTGTTAATTAACAGCGTATCCGATGCATTCTCTCCCTGTGCCATACCGTTTACAATACTGCCAATCAGCTGTTTTAAGCCGTCCCCGGACTGTAAATCCGAAATATTTAAGCTGTCTAACTGTACTTTATATAAAATATTTTCTTTGGTGATTGGAATGTCATTTTCCAGTAGATTCCGTGCGGTTGACAGTGTTGCCCCATTGGCTTCAAGACAGGCGCGTCCGATAACCGCCGCCGCCTGCGGCATAAGCTGCTGCCATTCATCTTCCGTTACCGTCACCTTTGCGTTCTGCTGTCCCTGACTGCCCTGTGACTGCATATACTCTGCCTTGTATACATTATCAATTGTCGGTGCAAGCCGATTTTTCACCAGATAATTTTTCGCTTCTCCACTTAAATCGGAAATCTGTGAAACCTTATCCACCGCGCCTGCAAGTTCTTCCACATTTTCCTGTGTTGCCGGAAGATTGCCTGCGCTCATCTGATTGGAAATTTCCTCTGCCATGCCCGTACTGCCGACAACCTGTTCAATCTCATCAGTGCTTAATCCCTCTCCCGCAAAATAAACTTTCTTGCCGTGTGATGCCAGTTCAATCTTAATGCGGTCCACGATACCGACCATTTCTTCCTGTGACAAATCATTCAGGTTAAATCCGTCCTCGTCAATCTTTACGGCATCTGCACCGGAAAGGCGCTGGAACAGTGCCTTTAAATTGGCTTTGGCATTGGTCGCGCTCTGCATAAGCTGTTCTTTGACATCATCGGTTTCCTTTAATAAAGAATGATATGTGTTCTGGTCTAATTCCTTCTGATTCACCTGCATACCGGATATCAGCACATTGGCAAAGTCTGCTGCCTTTGTGCTTCCCTCTGTCTGTGTATTGTTTTTTATATTAATTGATGCACCCTGACTTTTGTCGGTGCCTTTTGCCAGCTCTGATGCTGCAATTGTTAAATCCATTCTTTTCACCTCAAAAAAATACTATCTATAGACACACCGTCTTATAGATAGTATTTCGTCACATTTTTACATTTCATTTAGTCCGATTTAGGATTCCTCATAATACTTCATCAGTCCCTGTGTGCCTAAATCACCCATGCCTTTGTCTTCCAGCGTTTCATACATTTCAAGCACCGTATTTAAAACTTCCAGATTGACATCACGGTCTTTGGCTTCCTGCGCGGCAATCTTCATGTCCTTGATAAAATGCTTCAAGAAAAATCCCGGTGCGTAATCGTCCTTTAAAATCTTTGCGCCAAGGGAACTAAGCTGAAAGCTCGCCGCCGCACCGTCCTTTACGGAAGCGTACAGCTTATCCATATCAAGTCCTGCTTTCTGCGCATAAGCAAATGCTTCGCACACGCCGGACAATGCACCCGCAATCATAATCTGATTTGCCATTTTTGTGTGCTGTCCGCAGCCTGCGCTGCCTTCGTATACAATCGTTTTCCCCATGGCTTCAAAAAGCGGCATACAGACATGAAAATCCTGCTCCTCACCGCCTGCTAGAATCGAGAGTGTTCCGTTTTTTGCACCTGTATCTCCACCCGTAACCGGCGCATCCAGCGCGTGCTGTCCGTTTTTCTTTGCTTTTTCATAGATTCTTATTGCAAGCTGTGGACTGGTGGTCGTCATATCAATAAGGTATGTACCGGCGGCGGCACTGTCAAGTATATTTCCTTCCGCAAAATATACTTCTTCCACATCCTTCGGAAAACCGACAATCGTAATCACGGCATCTTTTCCTGCCGCACAGCTTCCGATAGAATTACACCACAACGCACCCTCCTGCAATACATCTTCAACCTTTGCCTTGGTTCGCGCATAAATGGACACTTCAAATCCTGCTTTCATAAGGTTTCTGACCATAGATTTTCCCATAATGCCGACACCGATAAATCCAATTTTTTTCATGTGTATGCTCCTTTCCACCCTTTCTTCTTTCATCATATCAGACTATGTACAGAATACAAGCTGCATTTGTCCATATTTATTGGGGCGGGTCGCAAGGTCATTAACCCACCTATGAGCAAGCTCATGTGGGTTTAGACCTTTTGACCCTGATATCCTATTAGATCCGTGTTTTATTCTCAAGCTGCTTTGCCGTAAATTCATAAACCGCAATTCCATATTCCGGCAGATCAACCAGTACGGAATGGGAATATCCGTCGCAGTCCCCTTTATCCACAGTCAGCTGCTTTGCCTGCGTCTTTTCGTGGCTGCCCAGCACCAGACGGTACTTGCAGTCTGCCGGAACACCGACACGGAACTGTTTTCTTGCCACTGGCGTAAAGTTTAGTACAAACAACAGGTTTTTTTTGCCATCCGGACTGATGCGGATAAACGAATACACACTGTTGTCCACATCATTGGCATTAATCCATGCAAAACCTTCCGGCTTATAATCCGTCGCATACAGGCACGGATAACTGCTGTAGAGCTTCATGCACTTTTTCGTAAACTGCTGCATTTCCTTGTGGGACGGATCATCTAACAGATACCAGTCTAATGCACGTTCTTCGCTCCACTCGTTCCACTGGGCAAATTCCTGACCCATAAATAACAGCTTCTTGCCCGGATGTCCGCACATATAGGCATATGCAAGCTTTAAATTGGCAAACTTGCTTTCCCGGTCGCCCGGCATTTTACCAAGCATTGAACATTTCAGATGAACAACCTCATCATGCGAAAGCACCAGCACAAAATGTTCACTGTACGCATACATTAAACTAAACGTCATCTTGCTGTGGTTAAACTTTCTAAAATACGGGTCAAGCTTCATATATTCAAGGAAATCGTGCATCCAGCCCATATTCCACTTAAATGTAAATCCAAGGCATTCTCCGTTGTCCGGGTCACCGCTGACCATCGGCCATGCCGTTGATTCCTCGGCAATCGTAACTGCCTGCGGAAAACGCTTGCGCATCATACTGTTAAAATGCTTTAAAAAGCTCATCGCTTCAAGATTGCCGTTGCCGCCGTATTTATTCGGAATCCAGTTGCCTTCCGTCCTTCCGTAATCCAGATACAGCATGGACGCCACCGCATCGACTCTCAGACCATCTACGTGGAACTTATCCACCCAGTACATGCCGTTTGCAATCAGGAAATTGGATACTTCATTTTTACTGTAATCAAAAACTTTTGTTCCCCAGTCCGGATGCTCACCCTTTCTGGAATCCGCATATTCATACAGACACTGTCCGTCAAATTCCGCCAGTCCGAATGCATCTTTTGGAAAATGTGCCGGTACCCAGTCCAAAATAACTCCGATTCCCTTCGAATGCATGTAATCCACAAAATACATAAAATCCTTTGGCGTTCCGTAGCGTTTGGTTGGCGCATAATAACCTGTTACCTGATAGCCCCATGAACCGTCAAACGGATATTCTGCAATGCCCATCAGTTCCACGTGCGTATAGCCCATATCCTTTACATAGTCTGCCAGCTCCGGCGCAATCTCACGGTAATTCATAAAACCGTCTTTGGTTCCATCCTCTTTTTTTTTCCATGAGCCGAGATGACATTCGTAAATTGCCATCGGACTTTCTAAATGATTTTCCTTTTTCTTCTTTTCAACCCAGCTTTTATCGGTCCAGTGAAAACCTGTCAAATCCGTAATAATAGATGCATTGTCCGGGCGAAGCTGGGCTTCGTTGGCATACGGGTCTGCTTTATAAATTGCTTCTCCCTGCGGTGTCACAATTAAGAACTTGTACATCTGACCAACCTTTGCACCCGGTATAAACAATTCGTATATGCCGCCGTCTGATACCGGTTTCATATCGTATCCGTAGGCTTTCCAGTCATTAAAATCACCGACTACAAAAATATCCTTTGCATGAGGCGCCCACACCGCAAAATAGACCCCTTCCTGTCCGTCCTTTACTGCCTTATGTGCGCCCATCTTGTTGTAAATCTCATAATGCGTACCTTCCCCAAAAAGATACGCATCCAGTTCTGTCATAAATACATCTGTTGAGTCTTTTTTAGCCATAAATATTCCGCCTCCGCCTTTACAAATTTTATTCTGCTGTCTGCACGTTTATGATTATTAATTGTACCATACTCTACAGATAAATACTATTTATATTTTTTTTGCTTTTTTGTACAAAACTAAAACTAAGTGTGCTATACTTTGGGAAAAACATATATAATGATGTATACAAAAAAGGAGTACGTATTACAATGATTTACAATTTAATCAGTTCTGATTTGATAAAAGAAGTTACTTTTATCAGTGTGCTGTTTGCATTTATTTTGACCTGCGCAGCCATTGCTTTAGGCAAGAATATCCTTCCGCGCGATGCCGGACGTGCCTATGCCATCAACGGTTCCAAATCCGTTGGCAAGCCGCGTGGTGCCGGAATTATCTTTATACTGACTTTCACACTTTCCTGCGTGTTATTTATCAAACTGGATGCGGAAATTATCATTTATCTGATTTTAACGCTTGCGGCAATGTTAAGCGGCTACTTAGATGACAGTTCTTCTTCTCCGTGGGGCGAATTAAAAAAAGGACTGATTGATTTTGTCATTGCCTTAATGGCTGCATTTACTTATCTGCATTACAACCCAAATACCTTTGAACTGGCATTCTTTTCAAAAACCGTAACACTGCATCCGCTGATTTACGGATTTTTAATTGTCGTTTTAATCTGTGTAAGTATTAATGTGACCAACTGCTCTGACGGCGTGGACGGACTGTGCGGCACACTTTCTGCCGTAACGCTTTCTACTGCTTACGTGCTGTTCCGTGTATTTGACATTGAACCGTATTTCCGTCATGCAGTGCTTTTAATGATTGTATGTATTTTAGGCTATCTGTGGTTTAACGCTTCACCGAGTAAATTGTTAATGGGCGATGCCGGTTCCCGTGCAATCGGTATTTTTATTGCATTTGTATTCTTAAAGCTGCACCACCCGCTTTTATACATTCCGGTAGCGATTATGCTGATTTTAGACGGCGGTCTCGGACTGATTAAGGTTTCGTTTATGCGTTTCCTTCATATTAATCTGATGAAAAATATCCGCACACCGATTCATGACCATATGCGCAAGAACAAAGAATGGTCTGACGCTCAGGTTGTCTTTCGTTTTGCGATTATCCAGATTGTCATCGGACTGGCTGTTATTTACGCGATTTTGTAGGCATTTATGAAACACTCAACCACAAAAACCGCATATTACCACCTTCCCGGCCTGTTTGAATTTTACGATTTATACAGCGTTTTCCTGCCGCTGTTTTACAACCACCGGGAATATTTTTACGACTGGTGTGACATTGCTTCTGTCTACGGTGCACCGGCCGACTGTATCTGGGGCGGCGGACGTGTTGAATCGGGAAACCGGGATCCACGGGAAGTTTTTGCACTCATGCGGGAATACGGCATTTCCGCACGGCTTACCTTTAGCAACTCGCAGTTAGAACCCGTACACCTTGCTGATAAAAAATGCAATGCGCTGTGTGCCCTGCTCTCGGAAAATGACCGTGTACAAAACGGTGTGATTATTCACTCGGATTTATTACTGGACTACTTAAAATCACACTATCCAGACCTGTATTTTGTATCATCGACCACCAAAGTTCTGACAGATTTTGCGGACTTTTTAAATGAAGTAAAAAATGATGATTTTCTGTATGTTGTACCGGACTTCCGCTTAAACAAGGCATTTGACAGGCTCAATACTTTGCCGGATTTGCAAAAAAACAAGGTGGAATTTTTGTGCAACGAATGCTGTTTCTTTGGCTGTATGGACAGAAAACGCTGTTATGAAGCCGTGAGCCTTAACAATCTCGGCAAAGACTGTCCTGACCACCGCTGTAATGCACCGGATGCAAAAACAGGCTACCGTTTTTCCAAAGCCATGACAAATCCCGGTTTTATCGGGATTGATGATATTCAAAATATTTATCTGCCAATGGGATTTTCTAATTTTAAAATTGAAGGCAGAAGTCTTGGCAGTGCATTAATTTTAGAATTCTTACTATATTATATGACAAAACCTGAGTATCAGCTGCACGTCCGGGAGAAAATATATCTGGATAATACACTGGATTTGTTTTAACGTGAACAGATACTTTGCAGATAGATAAAACTCTGATATAATCAAAGAACAAAAGCAGCTGAAAAAACAGCGGATTGGTGATAACGATGAATTATATTGTATTCGATTTAGAGTGGAATCAGAGCGCAAAGGGAAAAAAATATGCGCTGCCGGGTATGCCGTTTGAAATTATCCAGATGGGTGCAGTAAAACTCAATGAGCAATTTGAAGTCATAGATGAATTTGACCGGCTGGTGTGTCCGCAAGTGTATCCGGTACTCCATTCCATTTGCGGGGAAGTGACTGGGATTACACAGGAAATGCTTGCCGATGGAGAGCATTTTGTGGATACCGCACTGGATTTTCTTGCCTGGTGCGGGCAGGATTATACCTTCTGCACATGGGGCAGTATGGATTTGGTGGAACTCCAGAGAAATCTGAATCACTATGCCATTGAGCCGGATTTTCCGATGCCATTTCTATTCTACGATGTCCAGAAATTATACAGCTTGTGCTTTTCAAACGGAAAGGAACGGCTGTCACTGCAGGCAGCCATTGAGCAGCTTCACATTGCCGAAAACGAGCAATACCACATGGCATTATCCGATGCACGCTATACGGCGCAGATTATGAAACGGCTGGACTTTAAAAAGGTAAAAGCATTTTACAGTATTGATACCTATCGGGTGCCGCAGCGGCGCAAGGAAGAAATCTGCATGAATTTTGGCAATTACAGCAAATATATTTCAAGGGCATTTGATACACGGGAAAAGGCGGCAAATGACCGGCGCGTGCGTTCCTGCAACTGCTTTTTATGCGGAAAACCAATGGAACGGAAAATCAAATGGTTTGCAACCAACGCAAAGACATACTACGGTTTATTTTTCTGCGAAGAACATGGTCTGATTAAAGGCCGTTTTAAAATTAAGCATACAGATGATGAACAGTATTATGCCGTAAAAATTTTAAAGCAGACTGATGAAGCGGGTGCTGAAAAACTGCATGACCGCCAGATTCAGGAGCGCGAACACCGCAGACAGCGGCGGCTGAACAAGCAGGAATAAGGGGGTTGCCCCTGACATCAATTTAATATTAAAATAAAAGAACGACATAAAATATCGGTATGGCTTTTGTCTGGTGGCCATCCACTGATATTTTATGTCTTTTTTATTTCTGGGAAAAAGGTGAATTTTATACCAAACATTTTTAAAAACCGTTAAAACAACAACAAGCCAGACATCAAAATAAGGCTGGAAACTGCTTTCAGCCTTATTTGGGTCAGAAACTTACCGGGAAACCCTTGTAAATACAGGATTCCCGGTACAGTGGATTGTCAATGAAATTTGACCGTGGTACGATAAAAGCACCAAAAAAGGAGGCGGTGCTTATGGATAAGACAAAAACCGGTAATTTAATCAAAAATGCGAGAACCAAAAAGAATTATACACAAAGTGAATTAGGTAATTTGCTTGGTGTAAGTAATAAAGCTGTTTCCCGGTGGGAGAACGGAGATAGCTTTCCCGATGTCGGAATTTTAGAAAACCTTGCGGCTGTTCTGGATTTACAGCTTCAGGATATTATTACCGGCGGCACAGAAACCAATGACGCATCTGTTGTTGCAGAAGTTGTCCAAGTTGCCAGATTACAACAGAAGGAAAAGAAACGCAGAGCAATTAGAAACTGTTCGTTTTTTATTGCGATGTCCTGCTGTATAATTTCCGGTATTTCCGCACTGGGCAGCTATAGCATTTTAGAAATGAACAATTCAATTATTATATATATAATACTAATGGTATTTTCTTTTGTGTTCTTATTTGTTGGATATACATTGCAAAATGAAGCTGGGCAAAATGACACACATCACGATTATTATTTTTATAAATGCATGAAATTTGTTTCATTATTTTCATTTGCATACATGATATTTTTGATTTGGTGTGTTTTCCTTATGAGCTTCAACGGACACCTCCCTTTCGGAATGAAAGTATCCTCAGCCGGTTTATTCATCAACCGGCAATTAATCAGTTTATTTGCTGTAAATTTCATAGTGATTGTATTGGATTGGTATCAATGCGGAAAGAAAAATACGCGGCTTCACCGGGAATGTTATATTTCAACTGCTGTAATGTATGCAGCCGTTTTATATGGTGATTTGCTGCACCGGATGAGTTCTGTACAGGAAGCAATGGAACTCCTTACAAAAAGAACGCTTATCATCTTTGCTGCTGTAGTAATCTCTTTGACAATGGCAAAATTATTACAGCCAAAGCAACCGTTTCAATAACAATTTTTCCTTATAACAATTGTAATAATCGGGAGAAGCCGGTTTTATCCCGCTTCTCCCAACAGCTTCCTAACGGACGTTTTACAACAACAATTCCACAACAATCATTATGACAGCTGCCCGTGCTTTTCATAATTAGAAACACGGCTGATGTGATTATCTTCATCAACAAAAACAACCTTCGGCTTGTGTTCCTTCGCTTCATTTGTATCCATCTGGCAGTATGCCATAATAATCACATGGTCACCAACCTGAACCTGTCTTGCCGCCGCACCGTTTAAACAAATCATGCCGCTGCCCGGCTCTCCGTCAATCGTATACGTTTCAAAACGGTTTCCGTTTTCCACATCGACAATCTGTACCTGCTCATATTCCAGAATGCCCGCCGCTTCCATAAGCTCTGGGTCAATCGTAATACTTCCTACATAATTTAACTCTGCCTGTTTCACAATGGCTCTGTGAATTTTTCCTTTTAACATTGTAAGCTGCATCGTTTTTCTTTCCTTCCGAAATTTTTCTCAAATTTTTATTATAAAATGCGGTTATCAATCAGTCTTGTCTTTCCAATGTATACGGCAATCGCCATTAAGACTGAATCCTCTATCGTTTCCACCGGCTCTAACGTATTCCAGTCCACGATTTCCACATAGTCCGGCTTTGCAAGCGGTTCTGCCGCCAGCTTTTCACGGATTGCCGCAGACAATACTGCCGCACTGCGCTCTCCGTTTTTGTAAAGATCTTCTGCTGCCTGTAAAGACTGGTTTAAAACAACTGCCGCCTTTCTTTCCTGCTCGTTTAAATAGGTGTTTCTCGAACTTTTTGCCAGTCCGTCTGCTTCCCTGACAATCGGGCAGCCTACAATTTCAATGCCGAAATTCAAATCCGATACCATGTGGCGGATAACGGCAAGCTGCTGTGCATCTTTCTGTCCAAAATATGCCTTATCCGGCTGTACAATATTAAATAATTTTGATACCACTGTACACACGCCGCGGAAATGAATCGGACGTGTTTTTCCACAAAGACCTTTCGTCAGCGTATTCATATCCACAAAAGAGGAGAAATCCTTGTGGTACATTTCTTCCGGCTGTGGGTGGAAAATCAGCGCCGCACCTGCATTTTCACACAAAGCGCTGTCACGCTCCATGTCGCGTGGATAACTTTCCAGATCTTCACCCACACCAAACTGCATCGGATTGACAAACACGCTGACAACAACCTTATCATTTTCCGCAACGGCTCTGTCAATCAGGCTCTTATGACCTTCATGCAAATATCCCATGGTCGGCACAAGACCGACACTTAATCCCTGTGCTCTCCATTCTTTTACCTGTGCTCTGACTTCTGCAATCGTTTCTACTATCTTCATTTTAATCTTTATCTCCATTCCCGCAGGCACATTTTGTCTGCTTTTTTTATTTAGTAGAGCTTTTCCAAAACTCCATCATCTATTTTAAACGTATGCTCCTCTGCCGGATACGTTTCCGCCTGCACTTCTTTGATATAATTTGCAAAGGCTTCTTTCATGACACTGCCAACTTCGGCAAAACGCTTGACAAATTTCGGTGTGTAATCCGAAAACATGCCCAGCATATCCTGATAAACCAGAATCTGTCCGTCACAGCCTGCACCCGCACCGATTCCAATCGTCGGAATGGTCAGCTGCTCTGAAATGATTTTTGCCAGCTTTGCCGGTACACACTCTAATACCAGTGCAAATGCACCTGCTTCTTCAACTGCCCTGGCATCGTCAATCAGCCTGCGTGCCGCCGCTTCATTTTTCCCCTGAACCTTAAAGCCGCCGAATGCATTAATACTCTGCGGTGTCAGACCGAGGTGTGCCATAACTGGGATTCCGGCATCGGTAATCGCCTTAATCTGCGGGCATACGGATACGCCGCCCTCTAATTTCACCGCATTGGCACGGCCTTCCTTCATCAGCCGTCCCGCATTGACCACCGCATCATACACCGAGGTCTGATACGACATAAATGGCATATCCACAACGACCAGTGCATTTTTAGCCCCTCTGGCAACTGCCGCTCCGTGATGAATCATATCTTCCATTGTCACGGAAATCGTATCTTCATATCCTAAAATAACATTTCCGAGGGAATCTCCAACCAGAATCCCGTTAATTCCCGCTTCGTCCTGCAATTTCGCGGTTGAATAATCATATGCCGTAAGCATTGCAAGCTTTATGTGATTCTTTTTTGCTTCTTTAAAGGTCTGTACTGTATTTTTCATCCATAATCCTTTCCAGTGCCGTATAATCCCGCTGCGGATTTCTGCACTTTGCCAACGCTGTCAGTTTTTTTGAAATACTCCGGTAAACCGCTTCCTCGTCACTCCCCTGCAATGCCGCAAGGTGATTTTTTACAGTCTGTACATCTGCCCGCTCGACAGGACCTGTAAGGGCTTTTGCGCACCCGTTTTTTACAATTGAAGACACATTTTCCGTTATCAGCGGTGCAAGCAGTTTTCTGCTTTCTTCTTCTGCAAAACCGCATTCAGATAAAAGCTGCTGTGCAGAATAAAAAAGCCCCACGACTGCATTGCTTGCAAGCACTGCCGCCGCATGATACTTTACCTTGTCCGCACTGTCTAACCCGTATACGGTGTGTCCCAGTCCTTCAAACAGACTGCGCATAACCGCAACCGCTTTTTCACTGCCTTCCATTGTCAGATATGCTTTTTGAAATTGTAACCAGGAAGTTTCTTTATCGCTGAACGCGTACATTGGATGAATAGAACAACCGCACGCTTTGGTGCGTTCTATTCCTGAAAATACATTAGATGATAATGAGCCGCTAAAATGGCAGATCTTATAACCGGATAAATCCATATCCATCGCTGCAATACAATCCCATACATCTGCAATTACACCGTCGGGTGTCGTAATAAAAAGGGTATCGCTTGCTGTTATTAATTCTTTTAAGCCGTCAAATACGGCTGTCTTTGTAAAAGCTGCCGCCCATGCAGCGCTTTCCTTTGTTCTACTGTAAAATCCCGTTACCGGAATGTGTGCTTCGCTAAGATATTTTCCTAACGTCACACCGACTTTCCCGGCGCCGATAATTCCTATTCTTATGCTATCACCTCATTTTCTCCCGCTTACGCACAAGTCCTGCCGCCGCGATAGCTCTTACTTTCGTAATGATGCTTCGCTGTGCTTTTCTTATGCCGGGGTAATCGTGTGGCAACGCACTATCATCTGATGCAGCTTCATCTCCGAATGCCGCTCAATACTAAAACCAATGAGAGCATAGCACAAGATAGGATAATTTTCAAGCGTTTTATCTGCCGCCAAAAGCAGCAATCTGTGTATCGGTATTGTAGCCAAGTTCTTTCATTCTCTGCTGCAAATGTTTTAAAGCTTTGTCATACTCCATAAATGCTCCGTAAGTGTTGTTAAAATACGCCAGTGCTTTTTCTGTATTGCCGTCTTCCTTTGCCTGCCATGACAGTGTTGCAAAATGATGTAAATCGTTGTGTGCCTTTACCAGTGCCGTATATTCACTGCTGCGCACCAGCCTTTCATCGGTCTGCCTGTTTAACCACTTACCAAGCTTACAGCCTGCCGGATTGTCCACCTGTTTTTTTTGTAAATGTTCAAATCCCACAATATTATTGTATACACGCCAGGTCAGCACATAGTGATCCACTTCAAATACACGCATCCAGTCCTGCTGTGTAATTTCTGAACAGCCGCGTACCAGATCACTTCTTGTCTTATCCAGATACCGGCCCACCTCAAAAATACGGTGTCCCGACTGTAAGCAGTCTTTGGATAAAACACTGTAGCTTTCAGAAATATTTCCCATCTGCATTGCAAAGGATTTTGTAACGCCGGTCTGTGTATCAATATCATCAAAAATACTGTCCACACGCCCGCGGATACTGTCCATCTGTCCGTTCATCTGCTCTAATGCCGCCAGGGACTTTTCAACCTTTTTACTGCCCTCGCCAAGGCTCTGTGTCGTTTCTTCCATCGCCGTAGCAAGCTCGTCAATATTCGTTTTTAACTCCGATACGTATTTTACAATATCTTCGGCAGACTCTGCGGTATTGATAGACAGCTGGCGCACCTGGTCTGCAACAACGGCAAAGCCTTTTCCGGATTCACCGGCTCTGGCTGCTTCTACAGATGCATTCAGCGCCAAAAGATTACTCTGGTTGGCAACTTTTTTAACTAAATCTACAATTTCTTCGATTTTACCGATTTTACCCTTAAAATCCTGCACACGGTCATTAATCGCCTGTATTCTTGTAGACGACTGCGTAACCGCTTCAATACTGTCATTCATATCATTGGTTACATTCTGCGAGGACGACAGAATTTCATGGGTATTGTCCCGGATATGTCCCATGGCTTCTGAAATGTTTTCAATGGAGTTCTCCAGATGCCGGCTCGCACTTTCCATATCCTGTATTGATTTGGTCTGGGTTTCGACCTGATCTAATGTGTCTTTAATGAGTGTATTATCCCCGATAACGCCCATCGTTTCATTTAACCGCATCACAACCGGATTATTGGCATTCTTAAATGCGTGCAGCATTGCATTGATTTTTTCTGCATATACCGGATTTTTAAATTGTGTAACATCTGCTTCCTCAAAATTCCCATTTGCAATCTTATCCATTGCTTCTAATAATTGATGCGTATCCTGCCCGGGTAACAGCCCCGGCTGCTTTTTCTTTTTAAACATACACTTTCTCCTCTACCGTATATACAATTCCTAAAACTTTGGGTATATCGTACCACACATTTTAAGATTTTTGTACTGTTTTACCATATTTTTTTGAAATATTTAAAATTTTTATTAAATTTGCACAACAAAGACTTTTTTAATTTTCTATTGACTTAAAACATTTTGCGTATTATAATACGACCATTGTGACATTGAATGTTACGTTGTCCGTTTTGGAAAAACTCAAAACGGATTCAAGACAAGGCAAAAGTATCTGCCGGAGTCTTACAAGCGATTTTTACAAGGACCACTCTTTTATTCAGAGTCAAGGCCATACGGACAGCCGGGTCCACTGCCGATTGGCGGCTTGCCGCCTTATTGATTGAGTTAGAAGCTCAGTTTTATAAGTTGGTTACTTTATAACCGAAATGCGTATTTACGCAAACTTGTGAAATGGTCAATAAGAGTAGTAAAAGTAGTGTTGCTATATAGACTCTGTATGCCTGATATGATATCCCTGTCTTAAAAATATTCTGCTGTACACAGGATGGATTTGTACCTTGTCCTGCCGGTTGCAGTTTATTTTGAATCATGACATATTTATATTTGAGATATTGAACGCAAGTTGTGTAATTACAGCCTGCGTTTTTTTATTTTGAGGTGTACTATGAAAAATTTATCCAACCAGTCCAGAGCGCCGATTTACGAGGCGCTCCAGAAATTCCGCGAAATGCGTGTCGTTCCGTTTGATGTTCCGGGTCACAAACACGGCAGGGGCAACCCGGAACTTACGGAATTTCTCGGTCAACAGTGCGTCGGCATTGATGTCAACAGCATGAAGCCGCTTGACAATTTATGCCACCCCGTTTCCGTTATCCGAGAAGCGGAAATTCTTGCCGCAGAGGCCTTTGGCGCAGCCCATGCCTTTTTAATGGTCGGCGGCACAACAAGCTCCGTACAGAGCATGGTTTTATCCTGCTGTAAACGCGGCGATAAAATTATCCTGCCGCGAAACGTCCACCGAAGTGTAATTAATGCGCTGGTTTTATGCGGTGCGATTCCCGTGTATGTCAATCCCGATGTGGATCACCGCCTTGGCATTTCACTCGGCATGAGCCGTGAGCAGGTACAAAATGCCATCGAAAAGCACCCGGATGCCGTTGCGGTCTTAGTAAACAACCCGACCTACTACGGTATCTGCAGCGATATCCGCGCTATCGTCGATATGGCGCACCGCGCCGGAATGCTCTGTCTTGCCGACGAAGCACACGGCACACACTTTTACTTTGGTGAAAATATGCCGGTTTCCGCAATGGCGGCAGGCGCAGATATGGCGGCAGTTTCCATGCACAAAAGCGGCGGAAGCTTAACGCAGTCGAGCCTGCTTTTAACCGGTCCGAATATGAATCCCGGACATGTGCGCCAGATTATCAACCTGACACAGACGACCTCCGGCAGTTACCTTTTAATGTCCAGTCTTGACATCAGCCGCCGCAATCTCGCACTGCGCGGCAGGGAGGTTTTCCGTAAAGTCATTGCGCCCGCGAGGAAATTAATGCGGTCGGTGGTTATTACGCCTTTGGCAGGGAGCTGATAAACGGCAATTCTATCTACGACTTTGACCCGACAAAGTTAAGTGTCCACACCCGTGACATCGGTCTTGCGGGAATCGAGGTCTATGACATTTTACGGGACGAATACGACATCCAGATTGAATTTGGCGACATCGGAAATATTCTTGCCTACCTTTCTATCGGCGACCGTCCGCAGGAGCTGGAACGGCTTGTGAGCGCGCTTGCGGAAATCCGCAGACGGTATCAGAAAGATTCTGCCGGTCTGTTAAGTCAGGAGTATATCGACCCGGAGGTTGTATGCAGTCCGCAGGAAGCATTTTACGCACAAAAGAAAAGCGTACCGATACGTGAAAGCGCCGGTGCGGTATGCAGTGAATTTGTCATGTGCTATCCGCCGGGAATCCCGATTTTGGCACCGGGCGAGCGTATTACCGGTGAAATTCTTGATTATATTGAATATGCCAAGTCAAAGGGCTGTTCCATGACCGGTCCGGAAGACCCGAAAATCGAGCATATCAACATTTTAACAGACGGAGGAAAACCTCATGGAATTATGGTTTAGCGAATGTCATGCGCCGGACGTCAAACACAGCCTGCGCGTGAACCGCCATTTATATTCAAAGAAAAGCGAATATCAGCAGATTGATATTTTTGATACCCCGGAATTCGGCAGGGTGCTGGCATTGGACGGCAACGTCATGCTTACCGAGCGGGACGAATTTATTTACGATGAAATGATTACACACGTTCCGATGTCCGTCCATAAAAATGCAAAGGATATTTTAGTCATCGGTGCGGGGGACGGCGGTGTCGTAAAGGAACTGACCCGCTATGACCGCGTAGAACGCATTGACCTCGTGGAAATGGACGGCGAAGTAATTGAAGCGTGCCGTGCCTATCTGCCGGAAAATGCGTGCCGATTAGATGACAGCCGTGTGCATATTTATTTTGACAATGCATTGCGGTTTATCCGCCGCTGTTCCAATGAATATGACCTGATTATTGTCGATTCCAACGACCCGTTTGGTCCGTCAGAGGGATATTTTACACGCGAATTTTACGGTATCTGCTACAACGCACTGCGTGAAGACGGTATTATGGTCAACCAGCAGGGCAGTCCCTTCTACGCCGAAGATGCCAGTGCCATGCAGCGCAGCCACAAGCGCATTGCATCCACCTTCCCCATCAGCCGGGTGTATCAGGCACACATTCCCACCTTTGCCGCCGGGTACTGGCTGTTCGGCTTTGCCAGCAAGAAATATCACCCCATCGACGACCTCGACGCCGACGCATGGAAGGCGCTGAACATGCGCACCCGCTATTACACCGCCCGGCTGCATGTCGGCGCATTTTACCTGCCGGCATTCCTTGAGGAAATGCTGCGGGAAGTGGAGGAACACTGATGCAACCCAACATTGAAAACTTCATCGGCTGTGACAGCAGCTACCGCGCCGCCAGCATCGTGCTGTACGGTGCGCCCTACGATTCCACCACCAGCTACCGCCCGGGCGCACGGTTCGGCCCGGCGGCCATCCGACACGAAAGCTATGGTCTGGAGACCTACAGCCCCTATCAGAATGCCGACCTGACCGATTTTGACATCTTCGACAGCGGCGATCTGGAGCTGTGCTTCGGCTCCAGCGAGAGTGCCCTTGCGGACATCGAAGCCCGCGCAGAGGAGATCCTGCAGGACGGCAAGTTCCCGTTGCTGCTGGGCGGTGAACATCTGGTGACGCTGGGTGCCGTGCGGGCTGCTGTGAAGAAATATCCGGATCTGCACATCGTGCACTTTGATGCCCACGCCGACCTGCGGGACGACTACCTTGGTGCAAAGCTGAGCCACGCCTGCGTGCTGCGCCGCTGCCACGAGCTGGTAGGGGACGGCCGCATCCATCAGTTCTGCATCCGCAGCGGCGACCGGGCAGAGTTTGAGTTTGCTGCCCAGCACACCGAGATGCACAAGTTCGATTTTACCGGTCTTGCCGAGCTGACCGCACAGCTGTGCGAGAGCAAGGTACCGGTGTATCTGACCATTGATCTGGACTGCCTTGATCCCTCCTGCTTCCCGGGCACCGGTACCCCGGAGGCTGGCGGCGTAAGCTTTTTGCAGCTGCTGGATGCTATCCGCACTGTGACCAAGGCCAACATCATCGGCGCAGACCTGAACGAGCTTGCCCCCACGCTGGACACCACCGGCGTTTCCACCGCCACCGCCTGCAAGGTGCTGCGCGAGACCCTGATCGCGCTGGACAAGGGCTGGCCGGGCTTTCAGGTATAAATACGAACCTACCATTTTACAGATAAAGGAGTAACCGACATGAGCAAAGTTCTGATCATCGGCTGCGGCGGCGTGGCCTCTGTTGCCATCCATAAGTGCTGCCAGGTGCCCGAGGTGTTCACCGAGATCTGCATCGCCAGCCGTACCAAGGCAAAGTGCGATAAACTGGCTGCTGAGCTGGCTCCCACCACCGCCACCAAGATCACCACCGCACAGGTGGACGCAGACAAGGTGGAAGAGGTCATCGCCCTCATCAAGGCCTACCAGCCTGACCTCGTGATGAACATCGCCCTGCCTTATCAGGATCTGACCATCATGGACGCCTGCCTGGCCTGCGGCGTCAACTACATGG
>OGNM01000416.1_pt1 | contig 27068 bp, 19 predicted proteins | sample 1573441 | NCBI WGS metagenome assembly OGNM01 (sample SAMEA2581915, study PRJEB24529) | metagenome | biome: Human gut stool | place: China | collected 2011
TGCCCGGTGTGGGTGACAGTTACCTGAAAGATCCCGAGACAGTAAAGAGATGGAAATTCGGTCTGACTACCGTAGACTGGAGAAAGAAGGATCTGCAGGAACGTCTGGCAAAGAGCGCGAGACTGGCAGCCGGTGAGGAAGAGATCGAGTTGAAGCCTACCGGGGAGGAAGGTATCCAGCTGATCAAGGCACTCTGCGGACTGACCCGCAAGATCAGCAATGTCAATATTCCCAATACCGGACATCAGATTGCCAATCTGCCGGAAAGTGCGGTTGTAGAGACCAATGCGGTATTCGAGAGAGATGCCATCCGCCCGTTGTATGCCGGAGAGCTTCCGGAGCAGATCAAGGAGCTGGTGGATCCCCATGTGGCAAACCATGAGCGGATTCTGAAAGCAGCTATTCTGTGTGATTTTGATCTGGTGGTGGAAGCATTCCTGGAGGATCCGCAGGTGAAAGGAAGAGCTTCCAGAGAGCAGGTGGAAGAGCTGGTAAGGGATATGCTCCGCAGCACGGCAAAATATCTGCCGGAAGGTTGGAAAAAGTATCTGTAAAAATAAAATAGAAAAAAGAACCCGGGAGGTGCTGTAGAACGATGAGGCGGCACCTCTTTTTGTGTATACGATGAGCCAGGTACAGATTTGTGCTTGCACAAGAATCTGTACCTGGCGAATGTACATCATCGAGCTTTTAAGCGAGATGGTGTACAAAGTATAAAAATCGAGTAGGAGACAGTCCGCTCGAGGGGGTAATTATTTGAAAAAAGAATATAAACGGCAGAAGAATTATAAAGTCATTGTGAAAATGCACAAAACTGCGAGAAGTATTTTGAGAACAATATACAAACTTCCAGGGATTTACAGAAAAGCACTTGCAACCAGTTCGTGAATGTGCTATTTTCTAATTACAGCAACGGAAACGTTACCGGGAACAATACCGAAACCGTTTCCGACAACCTGACGGGAGTATAGCAAGAATTATGAAGGGTTCCCGTTCAAACAAAAAAGGAGAGGTAAGATTATGAAGAAGAAACTGGCAAGTGTTTTACTTTGTGCAGTAATGGCAGCTTCCATGCTGACCGGTTGCGGAAATGCTGACAATGCAACAGCAACCACCCCTGCTACCGACAACAAGACGGACGCAGCAGCAACTACCGAGGCGGCAGAGAAGACCGCAGAGGCAGCAGGCTCTGTATACTATCTGAACTTCAAACCTGAAGTTGACGAAGTATGGCAGAAGCTGGCTAAGGAATATACCGAGGAGACCGGTGTTCCTGTAAAGGTTGTAACTGCAGCAAGCGGTACCTACGAGCAGACCCTGATGTCTGAGATCGCTAACAAGGAAGCACCTACCCTGTTCCAGATCAACGGACCTATCGGTTATCAGAACTGGAAAGACTACTGCGCAGACTTAAAGGATACAGACCTGTACAGCTGGTTAATGGATAAGAGCCTGGCAATCACCGGCGAAGACGGTGGCGTATACGGAATCCCTTACGTAGTAGAGGGTTACGGTATCATTTACAACGACGCTATCATGCAGAAGTACTTCGCACTGGATGGTGCTAAGGCAGCAAGTATGGATGAGATCAACAACTTCGCTAAGTTAAAAGAGGTTGTAGAAGATATGCAGGCTAAGAAAGATGAGCTGGGCATTGAAGGCGTATTCGCTTCCACATCCCTGACTCCCGGTGAAGACTGGAGATGGCAGACTCATCTGGCTAACATCCCTGTATACTACGAGTTCAAGGACAAGGGTATCACCGATACCGATAACCTGGAGTTCACTTACTCCGATAACTTCAAGAACATTTTTGATCTGTACATCAACAATTCCTGCACAGCACCCGGCCTGCTGGGAAGCAAGTCTGTAGACGACTCCATGGCTGAGTTCGCTCTGGGTCAGGCAGCAATGGTACAGAACGGTAACTGGGGTTGGAGCCAGATCAATGGCGTAGACGGTAACACCGTTAAGGCTGAGGATGTTAAGTTCCTTCCTATCTATACAGGAGTTGAAGGTGAAGAGAACCAGGGACTGTGCACCGGTACTGAGAACTTCTTCTGCATCAACAAGGAAGCTTCTGCTGAGGATCAGGCAGCATCTATCGCATTCGTTGAATGGCTGTTCTCTTCTGAGACCGGTAAGGCAGCAGTAACCAACGACCTTGGATTCATCGCTCCTTTCGATACCTTCAGCGATGATGAAAAGCCCACCGATCCTCTGGCACAGGAAGTTCTTCGTTACATGGCAGATACCTCCAAGACATCTGTATCCTGGAACTTCACTTCCTTCCCCAGCCAGCAGTTCAAGGATGACTTCGGTGCAGCTCTTCTGGAGTATGCTTCCGGTTCCATCGACTGGGACGCTGTAAAGACAAAAGTAGTTGACGAATGGGCAACTGAAAAGGCCGCAACCGCAGCTAACTAATTGATCTCAACTTATAACTATTCTGAATCGTTATCCATCTTATATAACTTCAGACACAGGGGGCGGTGGTGGTACCACGGCCCCCGTGTTTGTAAAACCCGGAATATCATGTAAAAAGGAATTAATAGGAGAAGGCTTATGCAAAAGACATTAAAACGATATTTTCCCATTTTTGTACTGCCTACATTGATCGCATTTTCCTTTGCATTTATCATACCGTTTGTTATGGGCGTATATCTGTCCTTTTGCAAATTTAAGACGATTACAAATGCACAATTTGTAGGCCTGGAAAATTATATCAAAATTTTTGCGGACAAAGATTTTGTCAACGCATTCGGTTTTACCTTAAAGTTCTCTGTTGTATCTATCATTACCATTAACGTGTTTGCGTTCATTCTGGCACTGGCACTGACCAGAAAGATCAAAGGAACCAACCTGTTCCGTACCGTATTCTTCATGCCGAACCTGATCGGTGGTATCATCCTGGGTTATATCTGGCAGCAGATGATCAATGCGGTATTGTTGAAATATGAGACCACACTGGTAGCTAATCCTACCTATGGTTTCTGGGGATTGGTCATCCTGATGAACTGGCAGATGATCGGTTATATGATGATCATTTATGTAGCCGGACTACAGAATGTACCTACAGACCTGATCGAAGCAGCACAGATTGACGGAGCTACTTCGTTACAGACTTTATTCAAAGTGAAAATTCCGATGGTTATGCCATCTATTACTATATGTTTGTTCCTTACTGTATCCAATAGTTTCAAGCTCTTTGACCAGAACCTGGCGCTGACTGCCGGTGCTCCCAGCAAAAAGACCGCAATGCTGGCTCTGGATATTTACAATACTTTCTACGGCAGAAACGGTTACGAAGGTGTCGGTCAGGCAAAAGCAGTACTGTTCTTCATCGTTGTGGCAGTCATAGCCCTGGGACAGCTGGTACTTACCAGACGTAAGGAGGTAGAACAATAATGACTAAGAAAAAAACTTCCAATGTGATCATATTTTGTATCCTGTGTCTGCTGGTAGTTGCATTTTTAACACCTATTTTCTTCGTGCTGATCAACTCCTTTAAGGGAAAACTGTTCATCAGCAACAATCCGTTTGCACTGCCTACCGCAGAGACCTTTGTGGGATTGACCAACTATGTGAACGGTATTGAAAAAACCGGTTTTTTCACAGCTTTCGGTTGGTCTGCATTTATCACTGTATTTTCCGTGGCAGCGATCATTCTGTTCACTTCCATGACTGCGTACTATCTGACCAGAGTGAAAACCGGCGTGACCAATGTGCTGTATTACATGTTCGTATTTTCCATGATCGTGCCTTTCCAGATGGTAATGTTCACTATGTCCAAGCTGGCTAATATGACCCACCTGAACAACCCTCCCGGAATGGTGCTGCTGTATCTGGGATTTGGTTCCGGCCTGTCCGTGTTCATGTTCTGTGGATTCATCAAATCGATTCCACTGGACATCGAAGAGGCAGCCATGATCGACGGATGCAACCCTTTGCAGACCTTCTTCGGTGTCGTAATGCCGATCCTGAAGCCCACAGCCATCACCGTAGCCATTCTGAATGCCATGTGGATCTGGAACGACTATCTGCTGCCTTATCTGGTGATCGGCCTGAGTACTAATTACAAGACCATACCGGTTGTAGTACAATACCTGGTAGGTTCTTACGGTGCAAAGGATCTGGGTGCCATGATGGCACTGCTGGTACTGTCCGTAATCCCTATTATCGTCTTCTATCTGACCTGTCAGAAGTACATTATCGAGGGCGTGGTAGCCGGTGCAGTTAAGGGCTAAAAAATAGAAAGATGTGGTTATTAATATGAGAAAAAGCGGAATATTACTGCCGGTGAGCAGCCTGCCGTCCCGCTACGGAATCGGTTGCTTTTCCAAGGAAGCATATAAATTTATTGACAGATTAAAAGAAGCCGGTCAGGCCTACTGGCAGATTCTGCCATTAGGACCCACCAGCTATGGAGATTCTCCGTACCAGTCTTTTTCCACTTTTGCGGGTAATCCCTACTTTATTGATCCCGAGGATCTGGTGGCGAGAGGCTATGTGACCGCAGAGCAGTGCAATACCTATGACTTCGGCACGGATATCCATTCCGTGGATTACGGCAAAATCTATAAGAGCCGTTTCCGCCTGTTGAAGGAAGCGTTTGATAACAGCCATATTGAAGAAGATGCGAGATTTCAGGAGTTTGTACAGAAGAATGCATACTGGCTGGAGGATTATGCACTTTATATGGCCATCAAGGATGGTTTCCGCGGCATCTGCTGGGCAGCCTGGGAAGAGGATATCAAGCTGAGAACCCCGGCTGCCATGGACAAATATCGCAGAAAATATGCGAAAGAGATTATGTTTTACCAGTTCCAGCAGTATCTGTTCCAGGTACAGTGGGAGAAACTAAAGACCTATGCTAACGATAACGGCATCAAGATTATTGGGGATATTCCCATTTATGTGGCATTTGACAGTTCAGATGCCTGGGCGAATCCGGAGCTGTTCCAGTTCGATGAGAATTGTGAGCCGGTAGCAGTGGCGGGATGCCCTCCCGATGCGTTTTCCGCCACCGGACAGCTGTGGGGCAATCCTCTGTATAACTGGGAACATCACAAGGAGACCGGTTATGCCTGGTGGATGCAGCGGCTGGCAGCATGCTTTGAACGCTATGATGTGGTACGTATCGATCATTTTCGTGGATTCGATGCTTATTATGCGATTCCCTATGGGGAACCCACTGCGGAGCACGGCCACTGGGAACATGGCCCGGGATATGATATTTTCCGTTCCATGAAGGAAAAATTGGGAGAAAAAGAAGTTATTGCAGAAGATCTTGGCTTTTTAACACCATCTGTGATAGAATTAGTGAAGAAATCCGGTTATCCAGGTATGAAAATTTTGCAGTTTGCATTTGATTCCCGTGAGGAAAGTGATTATCTGCCGCATAATTATACACATAATTGCGTGGTATATACGGGAACTCATGATAATGATACTGTGATGGGGTGGTATGACACCTTGAAGGGAGCTGACAAAAAGCTCTGTGACGACTATCTGCGTCTGAAAAATGCGGACGGAGAGCCGATTCCCAGAGAGCAGCTTCCCTGGGAATTTGTGCGTGCCGCAATGTCCAGCGTAGCGGATCTGGCGATCATTCCCATGCAGGATTATCTTGGACTGGGATCGGAGGCCCGCATCAACATTCCTTCCACACTGGGCATCAACTGGAAGTGGAGAATGGGGAACGGAGATTTTACAAAGGAGCTTGCAGGACGGATCCGCAGTATGACGAAGCTGTACGGCAGATAGGTCCGTAGGCTTGGAAAGGTTTGTGCTCCATGGAGGAAATCACGATCAAAGACATCGCAAGAATCTGCGGTGTCGGTGTCAGCACGGTATCCCGTGCCATAAATAACCACCCGGACATCAATCCTGAGACCAAGGAAATGATCATGCGGGTGATCAAAGAGAATAACTACGTACCCAACAACAGTGCCAGAAACCTGAAACGTCAGGATGCCAAGGCAATTGCAGTACTGGTCAAAGGTATTAACAACTCTTTCTTCAGCCAGATGATCAAGGTATTGGAAGAAGAGATCAAGGAAAAATCTTACGCCATGGTATTGCAGCATGTAGACTATGACGAGGACGAAGTGGAAGTGGCACTGAAGCTGGTCAAGGAAAAAAGACTTCGCGGCATTATCTTCCTCGGCGGTTATCTGGTGCACAGTGAGGAAAAGCTGGCACAGCTTCATGTGCCGTTTATCTTAAGTACCACGGGAATGCTGCCCAAGGGCTTCAGCCGCAACACCTATTCCTCCGTAGCGGTGGATGATACCAAGGAAAGCTACAAGATGGTGGACTATCTGTGCAAGAACGGACATAAGGATATTGCAATCCTCTGTGCCCGCAAAACGGATGCTTCCATCGGTAAGCTGCGTCTGGAGGGCTATAAAAAGGCGTTGAAGGATAACGGAATAGAAGTAAGAGAAGAACTGATCCTGCCTATGAGGAGTGATTTGGAAGATTACTCCTTGGAGAATGGCTATATGGTGACGAAGGAATTCCTCGAGAAGCAGATTCCGTGCACGGCGATCTTCGCAATCTCCGATATGCTGGCGATCGGTGCCGGGAAAGCCTTGTCTGATGCCGGATACAAGGTGCCGGAGGATATTTCTCTGGCAGGCTTTGATGGTGTGGAAATCGGGAAATATGTTATCCCGTCCTTGACGACTTTAAAGCAGCCGGTGGACAGCATGGCGAGAGAGACGGCCCGGATCCTGTTCGACATCATCGGGAAAAAGGCGAAGCACCAGCACTGCGTGTTCGACGGAGAACTGGTGGTGCGGGATTCCACTATGCCGAGGACTTAGACTATGCAGATACATGGTTTTAACAAGACAACTTTATTAGATTATCCGGAACATATTGCAGCCACTGTTTTTACAGGGGGCTGCAATTTTCGCTGTCCGTTTTGTCACAACGGGGAACTGGTGCTGGATCCCGGCTGCCAGCCGCTCATTCCGGAGGAAGAAGTACTCTCTTACCTGAAAAAAAGGCAGGGGATTCTCCAGGGCGTCTGCGTCACCGGAGGAGAGCCGACTCTGCAAAAGGATCTGAAGGATTTTTTACGCAAGATCAAGGAACTCGGATATCCGATCAAGCTGGATACCAATGGCTATATGCCGGGAGTATTGTGGGATCTGATGCAGGAGAAACTGATCGATTACGTGGCCATGGATATCAAGGCTTCCAGGGAAAATTATGCGGCGGCTGCAGGCCTGCGGCACATGGATATCTCCCGGATCGAGGAGAGCATCGGTATATTAAAAAGCAGTGGCATTCCCTATGAATTCCGAACTACCGTGGTAAAAGGAATCCACAGGGTGGAAGAATTTGAAGATATCGGCAGATGGATTGAAGGCTGTCCTGCATACTATCTTCAGAATTACGAAGAGAATGAAAACTGCCTGTACCGGATGATACAGACAGTGGAATGTGACGATGTGAAACCGGGCGGAGTAGATCCGTTCGGCGCATTTTCCAGAGAGGAACTGGAACAGATGGAGGAACTGGCCCGGAAATATGTGGGGAAAGTTATCCTGCGGGGCGTGGAATAGATGCTGTGCCTCCCAGCTACATAAGCTGTTGTATTTTTACAAACTCATCAAAGCGAGGTAAGGCCAGCGTGACTTTCCCGTATTCTTTGGAAATAATGACACCTTTTCTCTTTAAACGCTCACGATAGACAGAGAAAAGTTCAGATTTCATATCTAATCGCTCACGGAGAGCTTTTACCTGAGTCTCTCCGCTGAGAGACATTTCAGTTACGATTTTTTTATCCAGATCGGATAATTCCGACCATATTTTACTGTATACATATTCATCCAGATATTGGTCATATTCCGGCAAAATCTGTTCCAAAGTCTTTTTATCGCGATTTTCCCAGTAGAGATAACCAAGTACCTGAAAGGCAAAAGGATAGCCTTTGGTCAGTGAAGCCAGTTCTCCGGCAGCATCTATATCCAGAGAAAAGATATCCATATATTGTTTGCGGATAGCGGTATAATTGAGTGGCTCCAGGATTAATTTGGGTGCACGGTATAAAAAGGTCAGTACTTTATCATTTTGAAGATTATAAATATTTTCATATAATCCCGTCATCAGTAAAAAGATGGGATAGTCGTTTCGTAAAAAAATCTGAAAGGAGCTTGCAAAGATTCGGATATATTCGGAATTCGTCACTTCATCAACGCTGATCAGCAACCTTTTTTCACTTTTCTGGATATATTTCAACATGAGTTCCAGAGCGTTTTCGATATCCGTGACCGGAGCAGCGTTTTCAATGGATACTCCCAGACCAAAAGCAGAAAAGTCAAGTTTTGCATTAATGAACAGCGTGTGTAATTCGGGAATGCTGTAGATTTTTGCAGCAAGACTTTGCAGTAAATCTCTGGTAGGATTCAGTTCCACAACGATCCAGTCTTCTCTTTTTCGTAATTCCGAAGCAATATTTGTCATCATTACAGTCTTGCCAGAGCCACGGACACCGGTGATCATGTAGATCTGATTGGATGGAATCTCGGCACAAAAGCTTTCCAGAATTTGGTTTGTTTCCGTGAGACGGGAGATATATTGCAACGGTTTTTTTCCAAAAGATAACGTAAACGGATTGGTACTCATAATGAAAACCTCCTTTTCTTATATTAGTTTATATAACTTTTAAAATCTTATATAACTTTATATAAGTGTATATAACTTTGTAATTATTATATAAGTTTATATAACTTTTGGCAAGAGATATTGCGGCTATGGGAAATGAATGCAGAAGGAAAATGTAAACGCTTACTCTTCCTAAATAGACATTTCATGAGAAAATGTGCATATTTTATAAAAAATAAATGTTGCGCAAAAATATTAGCTAAAAATTACTCAAAAAATATATGAATAACTTCCAAAAATATTCAATATACACAAAAATGGTTTACTAATGTGAAGCGATAGTGCTAATATATAGTACATAGTGTTGTAAGAGCTTACAAATATAATCGTTTATAACACATGCTAAGTGGAGGTATGGGAATGTTAGGCAGGAGAGGAAGAAAAGAGAGAAAACGACTGATGGCATTGCTTCTTGCGGGAGCAATGGTGCTGTCGGGAATGGGAATCAGCCCCATCTCTGTACAGGCAGAGGAAACGGAACCTGTGGTAGAACAGGTAAGTGAGACGGTTTCTGACGGAAATGCGGAAACAGCCAGAGAAGTGTTGGGAGAGGAAAAAGGTATTGCGGCAGCTTCGACAACACAGGATGCGAATGCAGCAATGGCTGCTGTGCAGAGTGGAACGGAAAAAGACCTGTATGAATTGGATCTGAGCAAGGGTCTGACAGCAGGAACAACGTATGATGGCGGAATTTCTGTTTTGGGAGATATGAAATATAATAATGGGGCGATACAAGGAAGTTCAAATCCTAGTCCCAGTAATGGAAGTATTCCTAAAACCGGGGCAGCACTGAAACTGCAAGCAATAAAAGATGGATACCTGAAGGTTACAGTATCCCTTGCTACTAAGACTTATTATTTTTTGGAAGAAACGGAAAACGGTCCTAAACAAATTCTCAAATTAGACAACAAAGAGTCTGGTAAAAAGGATCTCGTTCTTCCGGTAGAAGCAGGAAAAACATACTACTTATATGTAAGCGGTTCGAAAATAAAAATAACCAGCATTACTGTAGACTATAGAACTGCATTGGATTGGAGTGAGATTAAGGATCCCGTTTTAGGAACACCTTCTGCGAAAGGGGATACCATTTCTGTCCCTTATACTGCACAGGTGGGAGGACTTGGAGCAGAGGCATTGGAAGTGACAATGTATGATGCGGACGGCAAAACGGTGGAAAAACAATCTATTACTGCAGAAGGGGAATCCGGAGAGGTGGAATTTAAACCGACGGCGTCTGGCACTTATAGCTTCAAGGCGGAATTGATCCGTTCGGAGGAATCTTCTAAGATAAGTAATACAACAACAGCAATAGAATTTGTATTACCTATGGCAACGCCGAAGGGCTTAAATGCTGAGAATAAGGGACACGGCAATGTGAAACTAACCTGGCAGGCAGTTGCCGAAGCAGAGAGCTACAAGGTATCTATGGACGGCACGGTTGTTGAAGAAGGAGTGACTGCATTGGCTCAGACGATCAAAGGATTGACGGTAGGTCAGGAATATACATTTCAGGTAGCTGCAGTCAGAGGAGAAAATGTATCCACTCCGGCGGAAGTAAAACTGACAATCACTGAAGATGCAGTGAAGACCTGGAATTTTGCAGCATTTGGTCAGGGCGTTGACAACAAAACAGCGAATAACGGTTATAGTGGAAGCCTGGATACAGGTGATTTGAAGATCTGGGAGAAGAACAGCAAAGGAAAGCTGGTAGCAGCTTCAACGGATGGTCTGGCATTCTACTACACCACGATTGATCCGGCAACAGAGAACTTTACGTTATCTGCAGATATTACGGTGGACGAATGGACATACACCAACGGACAGGAAGGCTTTGGCCTTATGGCAGCTGACCGTGTGGGTGAGAATGGAGATTCCGGTATTTTCTGGAACAATTCCTATATGCTGAGTGCTACAAAGGTGGAATATCTCTGGGATGCCACAGAAGGCAAGGTATCTGATGCCGGAGACAAATACACCATGAAACTTGGTATCGGTTCCCAGGAAAAAATAGGTGTAACACCGGAAAATATGAACGACAGTCCTACAGATCAGGGCTTCCGGTCTACCATGACTACTCTGGAGACCAGTGCTGCAAACAGCGGAAACGGCGCGGGAACTTATAACATAGTAGGCAAATATACCAATTCTGCAGAAGCTGTGAAGGATATTACGGATCTGAACGTGCAGACCACTTTCCACATGACTTTGCAGAGAAACAATACCGGTTATTTCCTGAGCTATACCAATGTGGAAACCGGTGAGACCGTAACCAATAAATACTATCACGGCAAAGACGGAGACGAACTGACCAGATTGGATGCAGAGAACATCTATGTAGGTTTCTTCGCTTCCAGAACTGCAACCATCAGCGTTGCCAATGCAGTGCTGACAACAATCGATCCGGCCAAAGATGCTCCGGCAGAATCCAGACCGGTCACTTATGTAACACCGAATTATACGATTGATTCTGCTTCTGTAGCCAACAGTGCGGATTACGAACTGGTATATTACGGCAATGCGGACGGAACATTGAAAATTACCAACAGTGACAATGAAACCGTATTGTCAGATGCGGGTGTAAAGGCAAATACCAAGGTATATACCCATACGACACTGAAAAGCGGAAGCAACGTTTTCCATGTAGAGTTTACCCCGAATGCGGATTACAGACCTTCAGAGTATTCTCTGTTGAGTAGCTATGATACAGTAACATTTGACTTTACAGTAAATTATAATGTAAAGGGTAGAACGGTTATTTATGCTGCTCCTGAGGGAAGAAGTACGGGAAGCGGTACCAACAGTGATCCTGTGGATATTTATACCGCAGTGAAGAGCGTGGCTCCGGGCCAGATGATCGTGTTGAAGGGCGGTACTTATGCACTGGATAAGACGGTGACGATAGACAGAGGTGTCAGTGGAACTACAGATGCCAGAATCTATATGATTGCCGATCCGGACAGCACTTCTCGTCCGGTACTGAATTTCCAGAGAAAATGTGCAGGTATGATCCTGGCAGGTGATTACTGGTATTTCCAGGGATTTGATGTAACAGGTTCTGCTAATTCCCTCAAGGGTATTCAGGTATCCGGCAGTCACAATACACTGGATGATATTATGGCATATAGAAACGGCAATACTGGTATTCAGATCAGCCGTTACAAGAGCACAGACGGAAGAAGCGACTGGCCTTCCTATAACCTGATCCTGAACTGTACTTCATATCTGAACGCAGATGCGGGATATGAGGATGCAGACGGATTTGCAGCTAAGCTGACGATTGGTGAGGGTAATGTATTTGATGGATGTATTGCAGCATACAATGCCGATGACGGTTGGGATCTGTTCGCCAAGGTAGAGACCGGAGCTATCGGTCAGGTGGTCATTCAGAACTGCGTGGCATTCAAGAACGGTTATGTACTGGATGAGAACGGACAGGAAGTAGATGCCGGTAACGGTAACGGCTTCAAGATGGGTGGTTCCAGCATCAGCGGACATCATATTTTGCGCAACAGTGTATCATTCGGCAATAAGGCAAAGGGTATTGATTCCAACAGCTGTCCGGATATTGAGGCATATTCTTCTACCAGTTATAACAATGAGTCCTTTAACGTGGCATTCTATACAAATGACGCAAAGAATACTGCATTTATAGCAAAAGGAATCCTGTCCTTTAAGGATAGCAGCAATGCAGCAGGGCAGACGGTTGCAGAACAGTTCAAACCGAAAGGAACTCAGGAGACCAGTGCCTACGAAAATGCAATGAACTATTATTGGAGAGGCGAAAACTCTACCAACAGTGAAGGAATAGCAGCTACAGCAGAATGGTTCCAGAACATGGATATGAACAGTGCAATCCACGGAGGCATTCGCAGAAATACGGACGGTACCATCAATATGAACGGTTTCCTGGCAGTGACTTCCGCAGTACCGGAAGGTGTTGGAGCCAGAATGACCGGAACCCCTTCTGCTGTATTTACGGTAGCGGCAGATGTGGTGAACAACGATGATGACGATGATGATGACAACAGCGGTTCCTCTGCAGCACCTGCAGTAGACTGGACGGATGTAAGCAACTCTGTACAGGATAAGGTGGCGGAGATGATGAAAAATCCTGCTATTGCAAGTGTCAACATGAACTTTGTATGCAGCGGTGAAGTCAAGGTGCCTCAGAATGTACTGAATACCATTAAAGGTACGAAGCTGACGGTGGCATTCCACAGCGGAAACGGTGTGGCACTGAGCATCAGTGGACAGGATCTGAAGAATAAAGATCTGTCAAAGATTCAGAATATTGATCTGACAGTAGACCAGACGAGCAACACAATCCCGGCAAATGTGGTATCCGCAAAGTCCGGAACCGTGAACAGACAGCTGGGTATCAGAGATACCGGCAACTTCGGAGTGAATGTCAACATTCATGTAAATGTAGGCAAGGACAATTCCGGCAAGAGTGCAAACCTGTATCGCTATAATACAGAGAAGGGACGCCTGGAGTATTGCGGATCCTTTACCATAACTTCCACCGGACAGTCCATGTTCGCATTGAAGCGCGGCGGCAATTATCTGGTAACTGTTACTGACCGCAGACCTTCCGAGAGCATCTGGTATACAGAGGGCGGTTATACGGTAAAGAGTGGTGATACGCTTTCCAGGATCGCTAAGAGAAATCACATGACTCTGGCACAGTTGCTTCGCAGAAATGTACAGATTACAAACCAGAATGTGATCAGAGTTGGTCAGAAACTGAATCTGGACTGATCGTAAAAACTGTAAGAGATAGAGAAAAAGGACAAGACGGGAAACTGAAAAACGAGAAAAACGGATGGCTTGGGAGGGCCATCCGTTTTTTTGTGTATACGATGAGTCCGCCTACTCGATTGGAAATATTTTATTGCACCTGATTGGGGCTCTTCTTTCCACTTTCGAAATCCAGAGCATTCTGCAAGGTAGTCTCTGCAATGGCTTCCAGTGCTTCTTTTGTGAAAAATCCCTGATGGGATGTGATCATGACATTGGGGAAGGACAAAAGCCTTGCGGTGGTAGAATGCTCCAGAATCTCATCGGAACGATCCTCGAAGACGTTTTTCGTCTCTTCTTCATAGACATCCAGACCGACCCCGGCGAACTTGTGCAGGCGGATGCCCTCGATAAGATCCTCGGTCTTGACCAGAGCACCCCGGGAAGTGTTTACCAGAATGACGCCATCCTTCATTTTCTTGATGGTGTCAAGCTGGATCAGGTGGTAGGTGGAATCCATCAGCGGGCAGTGAAGGGAGATCAGATCACTTTGCGCCAGTAATTCGTCTAAGGTCACATAGGTGACGAAATCTTTCAGATCCGGGTTCTCGTAGACATCGTAGGCGATGACTTTCATGCCGAAACCGTTACAGATCCGGCACATAGCTGCACCGATCCGGCCGGTTCCGATGATTCCGGCAATCTTACCATAGAAATTGAAGCCCATGAGTCCTGCGAGGCTGAAATCATTTTCCCGGACCTTGTTATAGGCTTTGTATAAGCGGCGGTTGCAGGCCAGAGCCAGAGCCATGGCATGCTCTGCGACAGCTTCCGGAGAATAACCGGGGACACGCATGACACATATGTCATATGCAGCTGCCTTTTCCAGATCCACGTTGTTGTATCCTGCGCAACGCAGCAGGACCAGGCGGACACCTTTTTCGTGGAGAATTTTTAATGTGGCTTCGCTCACATTGGAGCTGACGAAAGCACAGACGGCATCGAAGCCGTCAGCCAGAGCAGCAGTACGGGGATCCAGATCCGACCGGATGTAATCAATCTGGATGCCGGGAAATTTTTTCAGAGTTGCCTCGAAAGATTCTTTATCATAGCTTTTGGTATCATAAAATAATATTTTCATAACAGTCCTCCTCGGGTTGATTTTTATAGTATGTGTATTCTTATTTTTAATCATACTTAGATTTGGCTTTACTATAGCTCAAAATATGGGAATTGTCTATCATATTTAAAAAGTGAAATCGAGAAAAATTATAAAAATGATGCAGATATGATGCAATCGGCAGATATACTGGCATCAGGAGGCGAGGATTATGAAAAAAATATTTTTTGCAGCAGTATTTGCGGGAGCACTGTTAGGTTTTACATCCTGCGGAAACCGGGAGATGGTGACGGATCCGGAGATGGAGACAGTTATAGACAGCATCAAGGAGACACAGAGCGGTCAGACGACGGAAGAGACGATGGCCGGGGCTGAGGAGACTGCGGAAGTGTCCACACAGACGGAACCGACAGAAGGCCAGAGTGAAATACAGGGAAGTGAATGGGTGCAGTTTACCACAGAGGATCACGAGGGTAGCAGTGATCCCGAAGACAAGACCAGAAGTTATACCTATTACTATCCAACAGTTACAGTGACGATTCCGGGCAATGAGACGGTGCAGATGAAGATTCAGAAAGAGCTGGATGAATATGTAGACAGTTTTGTAGAAGGAATCGAGAACGGGGAGTTTGGTACACTTTATGAGGATATGCCGGTGTATGAGCAGAGCTATGAGGATCTTACTTTCCGTGTGATCCGCGCGGATGATAAGGTGATCAGCCTGTCGTGGGGGCTGGAAGGGTATGATCAGGGGGCTCATGGATGGTATACTTTGTACTATATGAACTATTATACGCAGACCGGAGAGAGAATTACTTTTGACAGTCTGGGGAGCGGATTCCGCGACAAAGCACTGGAACTGGTGACAGCAAAGGCAGCGGAAATGCAGGCAAAGGAGGACTGCTTCTTTAACGATTACGAGAAGAGTATCAAACTGGTGGTGTTGGATGGTACGGAAGATTTGAATGCTATCTATCAGGAAATTTATGGGCCGGACATTGCAGGTACGGATAATGGCCCCGCAGACCCTACATTCTACATTACAGAGGATGGCTTTGTATTTGAATCCGGCCAGTATGTATTACAGTCCTATGCAGTTGGAATTGTTGACTTTGAGATTCCGGCAGCAGATTTCGGGGATGATCTCACAGCAGATATTTTTTAATGGAGTACAGGATGCTGGCGGGTATATTTGCAAAATATAGGACTTTACATGGGCGGGCACCGTGTATATAATAAGAACATCGGGAATGAGGTTCTCCTGGAAGCACAGGCTTCGAACCGCCGGAATTTGAACATATGAATTCGATTTGGCTGATGACTTCTGCAGAATATGCAGGGGACACCAGCCTTTTTGTTGGAATTCAAAATGTCCTGCTGCGAGAAAACGGAGGAATTTTTATGCTTACATCACTGGGACTGATCTTTTTACTGGGATTACTCATGGCGGCGGTCTGCCAGAGGATTCACCTGCCCCGTATTATCGGGATGCTGCTTACGGGTATTATTCTGGGGCCTTATGTGTTGGATCTGCTGGATGTGTCAATCCTGAATATCTCATCAGAACTGCGGCAGATCGCGCTGATCATCATTTTATTGAAGGCCGGATTATCATTGGATCTGAAGGATCTGAAAAAAGTGGGCCGCTCCGCAGTCATGCTGGCTTGTGTTCCTGCCACTTGCGAACTGTTGGCTTTTGTGATATTTGCGCCCATGATCCTTAACATCAGCCGCGTGGATGCGGCAGTTATGGGAGCAGTTCTGGCAGCAGTGTCACCGGCAGTGGTGGTGCCACGGATGGTGCATCTCATGGAGAACAGCTATGGTACGGAGAAAAGCATTCCGCAGATGATTCTGGCTGGGGCTTCCTGTGATGACATCTATGTCATAGTATTGTTTTCCACTTTTGTTGGAATGGCACAGGGTGGACAGGTCAATGCCCTGGATTTTGTGAATATCCCGGTATCGATCCTGACGGGTGTGTTGTTCGGTGCATTGGTGGGTTGGCTACTGGGGCAGCTTTTTGAACTGTTGTACCGAAAGGGCAGTTATGTGCGCAACAGCATGAAAGTTATTATCATCATGGGTTTGTCCTTCTTATTAATGGCTTTGGAAACCCTGTTAAAGGGGACCGTGGCGTTCTCCGGCCTGTTGGCGGTGGTGAGCATGGCCTGCGCGCTGAAAATACGGGCACCTAGGGAAGTCACCGGCAGACTGTCTGCTAAATTCGGTAAACTGTGGCTGGCAGCGGAGGTGGTGCTGTTCGTGCTGGTGGGCGCGGCAGTGGATATCCGCTATACTATGGAAGCTGGACCGGCAGCGGTGGGGATGATCCTGCTGGCGCTGCTGTTCCGTTCCGCCGGTGTAGCACTGTGCATGTTGGGAACGGATCTCAATAAGAAGGAGAGGACGTTTTGCGTGATAGCCTATCTGCCGAAGGCCACAGTGCAGGCTGCTATCGGCTCTGTGCCGTTATCGATGGGATTGTCCTGCGGCAAGATCGTTCTGTCCGTGGCTGTGCTGGCCATCCTTATCACAGCCCCACTGGGAGCACTGGGAATGGATGCCACATACCGGAAGCTGCTTCAGAAAAATGGAGAAAATAATATCATTTGACAGCCATCCGGCACGTGATCGAGTCCCGGAAGGAAGCCGCAAAAACGTCCACAACATCTACACCATAAGAACCGCAGGCACGCTCTCGCTCTGGCGCAGAACGTAGCGGTACATAATTGACCCCAATACGGTCAATAAGTACCGACGTCTGCTTACGGCCTGCTTGTCCTTATGGTGTAGATGTTGTAGCGCAAACTACGAATATCCAATGCAAAACCCCGGCAGCTACAACAACTGCCGGGGTTTTAAGGAGGATAGAAATCGTTTTAAACTATGTTTATTAGAACTGTTAACCCATGGTAATGACTACATCGTATGCTTCCTTGCCCTTTTCGTAAGGAATGATGTGTCCGTCTACTGCCTTGCCGTCCACGGTCATGGATACGACACCCTTTTCCACGTTCTGAGGGTTCTTTACCTGAATGTGATAGGTGCCCTCACGGAACTTACGGGTGATGGAGAAATCACCGAAGCCCTTGGGAATACAAGGATCTACGGACAATCCCTGATGAGTGGGATATACACCCAGTATGTATTGGGAGATATTTACGAAAGTCCATGCAGCAGTACCGGTCAGCCAGCTGTTCTTTGCCTCGCCGTGGAATTTTGCATCCTTACCGGCTACCATCTGGGAATATACATAAGGCTCGGTACGATGGATCTCACTGATATCCTCAATGTATGCGGGACAGGTCTTGCGGTAGATCTCGAAAGCTCTGTCACCTCTGCCCAGAACGGTCTCTGCGATGGATACCCAGGGATTGTTGTGGCAGAAGATACCGGCATTCTCCTTATATCCGGGGGGATAAGAGGATACTTCACCAAGTTCGAGGTGATACTCCGTGTATGCAGGTTGTAAGATCATGACACCATACTTGGTATCCAGTCTCTCTTTTACAGAATTCAATGCCTTTTCGGCAAGCCCTTCCTTCACACCGACACCGGCCAGTACGCAGAAGCCTTGAGGCTCGATGTAGATCTGACCTTCGCGGCATTCCCTGGAACCTACTTTGTGGCTGTAAGCATCGTAAGCACGTACGAACCAATCGCCGTCCCAACCATCCTTCAGGATCGCATCGTACATTGCCTGTACTTCCTTACGTGCGCGGGCTGCTTCGGTATCGTCAGCCATCAGCTCGCACAGCTGAGCATATTCTTCGCCGTATTTTACGAACATACCGGCAATGAATACGGATTCTGCAACGGGTCCTTCACTGGGACCGAAGGTCTGGAAAGATTCTCCGGGATGAGCGGAGAAGCAGTTCAGGTTCAGACAGTCATTCCAGTCGGCACGGCCGATCAGAGGCAGATTGTGAGGGCCTTTGTGGTTGATGATATAGTCTAAGGAGCGTTTTAAGTGATCCATCAGAGGAGCAGCTACGCTCATATCGTTGTCAAAAGGAACCATCTGGGTCAGGATGGAGGTATCGCCGGTCTCTCTTACATAAGCACTGGTACCTGCAATGAGCCACAGAGGATCATCATTGAAGCCACTGCCGATATCGGAGTTGCCTTTCTTGGTCAGAGGCTGGTACTGATGGTAAGCACTGCCGTCCTGGAACTGGGTGGAAGCGATATCAATGATACGCTCTCTTGCACGGTCCGGAATCAGATGTACGAAACCGAGCAGATCCTGACAGGAATCACGGAAACCCATACCACGGCCAATTCCGGATTCGTAATAGGAAGCGGAACGGGACATGTTGAAAGTAACCATACACTGATACTGGTTCCAGGTGTTGACCATACGGTTGACTTTCTCGTCAGCGGAATCTACCGTGTAGCGTGCCAGCAGCTGTTTCCAGTAAGTCTGTAATGCTGCAAAAGCCTCATCTACCTGTGCATCGGTCTGGTATTTTGCCAGCATTTCTTTGGCACGGGTCTTGTTGATCACACCGTAGGATTCCCATTTCTCGTCTTCGGGGTTCTCGATGTAGCCCAGAACGAAGATAAAGGTCTTGGTCTCACCGGCTGCCAGATCCACGTTGATCTGATGGGAAGCGATGGGAGACCAGCCGCTTGCCATGGAATTCGTGCACTTGCCGTTCTCTACAGCTTCGGGAGAATCAGCCCCCCTGTAAGCACCCAGGAAAGCATCTCTGCTGGTATCGAAACCATCAATCTTCGTATTTACGGAATAGATCGCATAATGATTACGACGCTCACGGTACTCGGTCTTGTGATAAATGGTGGAATCCTGTACCTCGACCTCACCGGTGCTTAAGTTACGCTGGAAGTTCTTCATATCATCGTCAGCGTTCCACAGACACCACTCTACATAAGAGAATACGGACAGCTTCTTGTCCTCGGAGCTACCGTTGGTCAGGGTCAGCTGGGAGATCTCACAATTATCGTTCAGAGGAACGAAGGAGAGCACGGAAGCCTTGACACCGTTCTTGGAAGAGGTGAATCGGCTGTAACCGATACCGTGACGGCACTCGTAAGAATCCAGCTCGGTCTTCGTGGGCTGCCAGCCAGGGTTCCATACGGTGTCCCCGTCCTTAATGTACAGATATTTACCGTTGATGTCGGCCGGTACGTTATTATAACGATAACGGGTCAGACGCAGCAGCTTTGCATCTTTATAGAAAGTATATCCGCCGCAGGTGTTGGATATCAGACTGAAAAACTCATTGCAGCCCAGGTAGTTGATCCAGGGAAGCGGAGTCTTGGGAGTGGTGATGACATATTCCTGATGCACATCATCAAAATGACCATACTTCATAAGAAAATCTCCTTCTTTCATGTTGTTGTATGTTGAGTGTTTGTTTTTTCGTTGCGGAGTGCTTAATGTTAAGTAAACGATTAAGTGCTCCGGATTTCTGATTTGTATTATACAGAAGCAAAGGGAAAAATGCAATACGAATCTTGAAAAAGCCCGTAAAATGCGCAATGTATACAAAAACAGTGGGGAAACATGGGCAGAAGATACAAAATGAAAGAACCTTCGAAACACCGGTTTTACGAAACAAAATAATAGCAAACGTTATCGCACACTTTGCCATTATATAGAAGAAACACAATCTATGTACAAGCCAAATGTACAAAACAGCCTATCTGAAATTGTTAATTATAGACAAAGTGAATACTTTTTTGAAAAAAACTGCAAAAAAGTATTGCAAAATGCTCAAAGGTGTTATATATTAAAACTACGAAAACGATTAAGTTACAAAACAGGTCGGACGGAATGACGAAGACATGGAACAGGAGAAAGATATGGCATCACTGAAAGACATTTCCAAGATTTGTGGAGTCTCCGTTGCAACTGTCAGCAAGGCATTGAACGACCACAAGGACATTGGAGAAGAAACAAAAGCAAATATCAGACGGGTAGCAAAGGAGATGGGTTATTCCCCGAACCTTTCCGCAAGAGCTTTGAAGACGAACCGGACCTACGGCATCGGAGTTCTCTTCGCAGACGAGGCCAGAAGCGGTCTTACTCATGATTACTTTTCCAGTGTACTGGACAGTTTCAAGAGGACGGCAGAGAAAAGCGGTTACGACATTACATTCATTAATAGCTGCAAGAACCGGCCGGATCGGATGTCCTACCTGGAACACAGCAGGTACAGAGGCTTCGACGGAGTGGTGCTCGCCTGTATTGATTTCGGGGATCCCGAAGTCATCGAATTAGTACAGAGTTCCATCCCGGTGGTCACCATCGACTATCTGTTTAATAATCGTATCGCAATCATGTCGGACAATGTGACAGGCATGAAGGAGCTGTTAGAGTACATCTACAGCAGAGGCCATCGGAAGATCGCTTATATCCACGGAGCGATGTCGGCAGTTACCTCGGGACGATTATCCAGCTTCTACCGGACGGCAGAACGCCTGGGACTGGAAATCCCGGATGAGTACATTCGGGAAGCAGCCTACAGAGATACGACGACCACCTACCGGGTCACCAACGAACTGCTGGATCTGCCGGATCCGCCGACATGCATCATCTATCCGGATGACTTTGCTTCTTTCGGAGGCATCAACGCTATCAGACAGAGAGGATTACAGATCCCTGAAGATATCTCGGTAGCAGGCTATGATGGCATACAGGCAGCAAGGCAGTTGGAGCCCAGACTGACCACAGTCCAACAGGATACAGAACAGATCGGATGCCTGGCAGCCAGAGAACTGATCAGTCTCATTGAGAGACCCAAGACCACCATCATAGAACAGGTCATCGTACCCGGGAAAGTTGCTGAAGGCAAGTCGGTGGCCAGAATTCCGACAGACAATTAATCAGGCATTTATATGGAAGCGACGCAACCGCCGACATATGAATATAAATGCAACAAACACTTACAACAAACATTCAACAAAAAATGGGAGGAAACAAACATGAAGAAAAAAGTACTTAGTGCTTTACTTACAACTGCTATGCTTGCCAGCATGCTGGTAGGTTGTGGCAGCAGCAATGAAGCTCCTGCAGCATCCACCGATGCGGCACCCGCAGCTTCCACCGAAGCTAAGACCGAGGCGCCTGCATCCACCGAGGCAGCAGAGCCTGCAGCAGCAGAAGAAGGCAAAGTCTTCAACATCTACTGCTGGAACGAGGAGTTCAAAAGCCGTCTGACAGATCATTATCCCGGATATGAAGAAGTAGACGGAACCACCGGTAAGATCGGTGACATCACTGTAAAGTGGAACATCACTCCTTCTGATGACAACGCTTATCAGAACAATCTGGATGAAACACTGTTAAAGCAGGCTGATGCAGCAGCTGATGACAAGATCGACCTGTTCCTGATTGAGGCTGACTACGCATTGAAATATGTTGATACCGACTACACAATGCCTGTTAAGGATCTGGGCATCACCGATGCAGATCTGGCTAACCAGTATCAGTACACCAAGGATGTTGTTACCGACTCCAACGGCAATCTGAAGGGTGTTTCATGGCAGGGCTGCCCCGGCGTTCTGATCTACAACCGTGAAGCTGCTAAGGCTGTTCTGGGAACCGATGATCCTGCAGAGGTTCAGAAGTCTGTATCTGATTGGGATACCTTTACCGCAACCGCTGAGAAGATGAAAGCAGGCGGTTACAACATGGTATCTTCCGTAAACGATACTTATCGTGTATACTCCAACAACGTATCCGGTAAATGGGTACAGGATGGCAAGATCGTAATCGATGACAACCTGATGAAGTGGGTTGATGACTCCAAGAAGATGGTTGACGCTAAGGAAACCGGTACCTTCGACCTGTGGTCTGATGACTGGAGCAAAGGCTTCTATCCCGATGGCAAAGTATTCTGCTACTTTGGACCCGCTTGGTTGATCAACTTCTCCATGGCAGCTGATACCGATGGATCTATCGCAAACCAGGGTGGCTGGGGCGCTACTGAAGGACCTCAGGGCTTCTTCTGGGGCGGTACTTGGATCTGCGGCGCTACCGGAACTGACAACGCTTCTCTGGTTAAGGATATCATCCTTAAGATGACCGCTGATGAAGACATCATGAAAGAGATCGTTGTAGCTGATGATGATTTCGTAAACAACAAACCCGCTATGGAAGCTATGGCAGCAGATACCTCTTATCAGAGCAAGGTACTGGGTGGACAGAACCCTCTGGCTATGTTCTGCGCAGGCGCTGAGAAGATCGATCTGAGCAACCTGTCTGCATATGATCAGGGATGTAACGAAGAGTTCCAGCATGCTATGAAGAACTACTTCGATGGCAAGGCTTCTCTGGATGATGCACTGGATCTGTTCTACAAGGGTGTTGAAGAGAAGTATCCTGAGCTTACTCACTAATCTGAAACGATAAGCGAATAGCGAAACAATAAGGAATTGAGAACCGTGCCTGCCTGGCTGGTCAGGTAGGCACGGTTTTTCTCTCAAAATTCCCGGTTGGCAGAAGCTTTTTTCGGAAGAAGATAATTAAGAACAAAAAGAAGAGAGCTGCTGCGAGCCTTATCGGAAAAAAGATGGCACGAAAAAACGTAAAGTCGCTAAGAGAGTATGACGGCAAAAGGGAGGAATCATTATGGCAAAGGTAAAACGCGGAAAGGTGGTACGCTATAATAAGTGGGGTTATATTTTCCTGATCCCCTTTGTGGCAGTGTATGTATTATTCCAGTTGATCCCGTTGTTCCGGACATTTTATTACAGCTTTTTTGAGAATTACCGTTCCGGACTGACACAGATCGGACCGAATTTCATCGGATTTGGTAACTATGCAAAGATGTTGTCCAATCCGGACCTGTGGATGTACACCAAGAATACATTGATCATGTGGGTACTGGGATTTGTACCGCAGATCATCATATCTCTGCTTCTGGGTGCATGGTTCTCGGATCCCAGCCTTAGATTAAAGGGACAGAGATTCTTCAAGACAGTTATCTATCTGCCGAACCTGATCATGGCTTCCGCATTTGCAATGTTGTTCTTCACGCTGTTCTCTGATGGTGGTCCTATCAATGAAATGCTGATGCAGATTGGAGTCTTAAAAGAGCCATATCAGTTCCTTACAAACGTATGGAGTACCAGAGGTCTGGTAGCATTGATGAACTTCCTGATGTGGTTTGGTAATACAACGATCCTCCTGATGGCAGGTATGATGGGTATCGATACTTCCCTCTTCGAGGCAGCCGAGGTAGACGGAGCAACCTCTACCCAGGTATTCTTCAAGATTACATTACCTTTGTTGAAGCCGATTCTGATCTACGTAATGATCACATCCCTGATCGGTGGTCTGCAGATGTTCGATGTACCTCAGATTCTGACCAACGGTAAGGGCGATCCTATGAGATCCAGCATGACCCTGATCATGTACCTGAACAACCATTTGTACAGTAAGAACTACGGAATGAGTGGTGCGTTGTCTGTAATGTTGTTCATTATCACAGGTATCCTGAGCTTGATCGTATTTAAGTTCTCGAACGGCAAACAGGATAAGTAGGAGGTGGCAGAAATGTTGAGCGTAGAAACAAACGAGACAAAAAAAGGTCTGGGCATTCATGCCAGAAGAGCACTTGCATATATCGTACTGGTTATTATGAGTTTTCTCTGCCTGTTCTGGTTCTATATACTGTTTGTAAATGCAACCAGATCCAAAGGTGAGCTGACACAGGGATTTACCCTGCTGCCCAGCACACATCTGATCCAGAACTGGAAGGGCGTCATGGCAGGAACCCTGCCGGTAGTCAGAGGCATGATCAACAGTTTGATCGTAGCAACCTGCAGTGCAGTGTTGTGTACCTACTTCTCTACCATGACCGCATATGCGATCCATGTATATGATTTTAAGTTAAAGAAGTTCATGTTTACCTTTATCCTGGCAATCATGACCATTCCTACCCAGGTTACCGCACTCGGATTTATCCAGTTGGTAGCTGATATGAAGCTGGAGGATAACTTTATCCCCCTGATCATCCCGGCAATCGCAGCACCTGCTACTTTCTTCTATATGAAGCAGTACATGGAAAGTGCATTGCCCCTGTCTCTGGTAGAGGCAGCCAGAATCGATGGTTCCGGTGAGTTCCGTACATTTAATTCCATCGTATTGCCGCTGATGAAGCCGGCAATCGCAGTGCAGGCGATCTTCACTTTCGTAGCGAACTGGAATAACTACTTCACACCGGCACTGGTTCTGCATGATGACAAGATGAAGACATTACCTATCCTGATCGCTCAGCTGCGTTCCGCAGACTTCCTGAAGTTTGATATGGGTCAGGTGTATGTAACGATTGCATTCTCTATCTTCCCTGTTATCATCGTATACCTGTTCCTTTCCAAGTACATTGTCCAGGGCGTGGCAATGGGAAGCGTCAAGGGTTAATATTTCGCCAGCAACATTCAATACATAAATCTCTCCTGAAAAGCGGCACTCTTCCCCGGAGTGGCGCTTTTCGCTTGCAAAAAAACGGGGAAACGGGTATAAAATAAAGAGAAGGGTGAATGCGTATTTTGAGGAAGAAAGAGGTAATTGCCATGCAGATGTATGAGGTGACAGCACTGGCACCGGAAGGACCGGAGGAAGTCTATCAGGCGATGGTGTTTGCAGAAGATGAAGATGATGCGTTGAACCAGCTGGAGGAACAGCTGAAGGAGCAGGGTATTGCCCATGGAATGTGTATGGCGGAAGAAGTGTAGTGTAAAGTGTGAAAAGAACTTCTAATCACTCAGAGCAAAGGCTCTTTCGCGAAGAAGTTCTATGTTTCGCACGCAAATTTGCGCCAATGCGCAAACTTTGCAGGTTATGGAAGGATGTGAGTGTTGCAAATGGAAAATTCCTATCGTTTTTTTGAGAATAAAGATTGTAAATATTTCCCCTGCCACAAGGGACTTGCAGATTTCAACTGCCTGTTCTGCTACTGCCCCATGTACCGCTTGGAGCACTGCCCCGGGAATCCCAGGTATTTCGAGAAAAATGGCAGACGGATCAAGGATTGCTCGGGCTGCACCTTCCCGCATGATCCGGAGCATTATGATACGATCATGCAGATTCTGCGGGAGGCATAACACATTTTTCTGGAAAATAAACACGTTTTTTGCACATTTTTCTAAAACTAAAAGCCGATAGTCTGTTTTGACAGATTACCGGCTTTTTATGTGCGGAGACGGTGGGATTTGAACCCACGTGCCCCGGAGGGCTAACGCATTTCGAGTGCGCCCCGTTATGACCACTTCGATACGTCTCCAAAAGATTACAACGTAGATTATTTTATCTGAAAAATAACCGTTTGGCAAGGGGAGAAACGAAAAAACCTAGTAGTTTCTATTGTTTGCGATGGCATTTATCGCCTGATTTGAAAAATTATTTCTGCAGGCGGTAGTTTTTGCAAATTTTCCGATGGAAACCACCGGATTTTACCGCCTGGCAAGGGAATTACGCTTTTGTAGCAGTATTTTTCCGGGAAAAGGATCTTTTGCAATGAGATTATTACTGCTTACGTGATGATAATAAGTTTGTAAGCGGTAATAATAAAAAAAGATGTTGACAGAACAACATCCGCGTAGTATATTGCAGATAAATACTTTGATAGTCAAAACAATTTGAAATGAAAGGCAAACACGCCGGAGACGACAAAGTAGTAAAGCAAGGTATCAGAAACACAATAATGAAATGCATAAGGAGAGTAAAAACATGTTAGAGAAAGTAGCAGCTATCATCAGAGAACAGTTAAACCAGGAGAATGTAGAAATCACGGAGGCGACCCGTTTCAAGGAGGATCTGGAAGTAGACTCCCTGGATCTGTTTGAACTGGTAATGGCATTTGAAGAGGAATACGGTGTGTCCATTCCTTCCGAGGAACTGGAAAATATGGCAACGGTAGGCGATGTTATGAACTACTTAAAGAACAAAGGCGTTGAGGCTTAATTATAAGTAGACATGCTGCCAGGCGTCGGCAATGAAAGTCAGCTGCTCCGCGAAAAAGCGGAGTGTACATCAATAGCAACAGGGGGACGGCGTGCTTACTATGGAAGCACGCTGTTTCTACAAGGCTACGGGAAAATCCCGGAATTTTGGAGGAAAGAATGAATACAAGAATTACAGAAATGTTAGGAATCGAATATCCCATCATTCAGGGAGGAATGGCATGGGTGGCGGAACATACGCTTGCAGCAGCAGTATCAAATGCAGGTGGACTTGGTATTATCGGTGCCGCAAATGCACCGGCTGAGTGGGTCAGAGAACAGATTCGCCTGACAAAGCAGCTGACAGATAAGCCGTTTGGAATCAATATTATGATGATCAGTCCTTATGCAGATGAAGTTGCAAAGGTGATTGTCGAAGAAGGCGTAAAGGTTGTTACCACCGGTGCGGGTAATCCGGAGAAATACATGGATATGTGGAAGGCTGCAGGCGTTAAGGTCATTCCGGTTGTTGCATCAGTTGCTCTGGCACGCCGTATGGAAAAATATGGAGCTGACGCTGTTGTTGCAGAGGGAATGGAGTCCGGCGGACATATCG